>Ga0207710_10000416_pt1 | contig 28218 bp, 23 predicted proteins | sample KBSS24metaG_FD_184400 | JGI IMG/M metagenome (GOLD analysis project Ga0207710, IMG submission 184400) | Switchgrass rhizosphere microbial communities from Kellogg Biological Station, Michigan, USA - KBS S2-4 metaG (SPAdes) (version 2) | ecosystem: Host-associated > Plants > Roots > Rhizosphere...
AAGAGGCATAGACCGATGCATTGTTTTGATTCGAATCCTGATCATGCTCAACATAGCCGCCCCATCCGAATGCACCGATTTGTGGTTCTGATAAGCCGAATAGTTCTTGTCGATAACTCAGCCTGCCAGCATCATTAGATACACTTGTAATCGCATTGACGCGGGTAGACGGCGTGTAGCGCAGCGCAAAGTAAATGCCATAGTCCTTATGATTTTCATAATCTTTATAAGCTGAGGTATAAAATCCCCAGTTTTTGTTAATATTTCCACTTAAATTAGCAGACACTAACTTATAGGAATTATCACTATATTTGATCTGGTTATAACCCACATAAACGCCATAGCCTGCGTAAAAATTATAGTTAATGCCTGCTCTAAAAATTTCATCTGCCAGTGCGCTGTAGCTTAGGTAGTTCTTGGGTTCAGCATCAATCTGGTTATCTTTTAAATATCGAACTTGAGACACGCGGGCAAGATCAAAGTAGTTATCAAATACTTTGCGGTAACTGGTGTTAAACGAAATATTCTTGCTAATACGTCCTTCTAAACCGACTAGAGCAGAGTAACCGTTTTCATCTTTATACTGGCTTGCTGCGATGTCAGCATTAATCACCCCAAAACCAAATAGATTCTTGGCAAAACCCGTCCCGAGGTTTGATAAACCATCTGTTGAAGCCTCTGCACCACCGCTTAAGGTCAGTGAGTTGCTGTAGCCATATCGAATCGCCCCTGATGCAAAGGTGGCATCGTCGTAATCGTTTGAATACAGCCCATAGTTATAGCGCGGAACCCCAACATCCACTGAGAATTCATTGATGCCTTTGGCTAAAATTTTAGATGAAAAATAGTAGGCCTGTTTGGTTACACTCTGCTGACCCGTTGCATCGGTGGTCACAAGCGTGACTTCATTTCCAGAAATAAATGGGAGTTGTTTAATATCAAATGGACCAGATGGCACAAGTCCTGAATAAATCTTTTGCTGGTTAACATATAAGTCTAGTGTTGAAGGTAGTGCAGCTGAGCCAGAAAATTGCGGGAGTGCTGAGGTGACAATATCACCGCGTTGAGTATAAGCACTCGACCACTGGAAGCCTGCCAAACGTACGCTATTTCCCCAGTCAGGACTATTGGAAATAAAGTCCCCTAATGTATATATTCTGACCTTTTCAGGGTCGACATACTGCCACTTACTTTCCAGTCTCACCCATTTTTCATGGCTATAACTATTTTCATCACTGCCGTTGTATAAAACACCTGAAGAAAAGTTACCAATTGCGCTGTTAAAAATACCTTCTGCCGATCCTGAGAAAACATTCTCGTCATTGGTTATGGTGTTATACAGACTGTAGTTCAAAATAGCTGCGTTCAAAGGTTTCATTTTTAACAAATGAGGACTGGTGACCTGTTGACCACTTAAGTCAACCGAATAACCCATCAACATGTTTGAAGGAACCTTTAAGTTAAGAGACTGCTCATTCTCTAAATACTTAAACTGAACTCCTTTAAGTTCATCAATGCATACCCATTGGCTATCAGCAATATGCTCATCCATTTTCACTCTTAATTTTTTTAAATCATTGGGTCGGATATATAATTTCCCATTCTTAGATTGCTTTACAACAACTAAGTCTTCAAAAGTATTAGCGTTAATAGAAACGTTGAGAAAAAGCTGAGTGAAATTATTATCTTGCTCTAGATCATTCATGTTTCCCTTTGCATTTTTATTTTTGCTGCCTATAGCATTAGGAATACTTACAACTGAAGCATTTGTACTATCTTGTAATTGTTCAGCAAAAGAATGGACAGGAAAATATGCAACACATAAGACACCTATAATATATTTCATATAAGCCTCTTAAAGTGTGATTTTCTTACCATTCACTGTTAGAGAAACACTGTATTTATGATTTGGCTGATATGTAAAATTATTAATAGAGTAGCTACGTGTCTGTTCCGCAAGAATATAACCATTTACTGTATTTACTTGAATGGGATAACTTTTATTGGCTGTTGCATCTACAAGCTTTAAATTACTTAAAAGTGCATGTCGGTTTCCGATATTACTCATATTTAAAGAGGGTGCGTTTTGATTTGCATCAATTTTCCAGCTTAATTTCGTTATTGCATCCTTATTCACTACAAACACAGGTAATGACGAACGTAGCAATACATTTATCCCTTGATCAGCTTTGCGGCTATCAACAGGTTTAGGTAACTCATCAATAATAATACGGTAGGTTTTTTCACCAGAAATGGGTGCGGGATTAATTCTAACTACACGCAAGTTATAAGAATCATTAGGCTTTAATTTTAAAAATGGTGGGCTGACAGCAATCTCATCAGTAGGTATGAGTTGATCTTGTCCATTCTTCTGATTCCATTCAAATACACGTACCTGTAAATCAGTGCTTTCACCCGATTGATTATAAAGACTTAAAGAAGATGCATTTTGATTACTTAAAATTTCAACACTTACAGGTGACAGGCGAATTGTAGCTGCATCAACCGTGCTAGATAAAGACAAGACTAAGCCTGTAATAATAAAGATATTTTTTTTCATGTTTTACTCAAATTTCTATTTTTAATATATTAGCCCTTCAAAAAGGGCTAACAGTTTTTTTAATTTATAAAAATTAATAAGTTACCGTCACTGTCACTGTATCGACATAGCTACCGGCACTTGGTAAAGTCGTTCCGGCAGGAATACGGCCATAAACATTCACGGTTTGGACGTTACCGCTACCCGTTCCACTATACGCTGTCGTTGCGATACCAATCGCTGTTGAACGGCCTGTGTCGGAAAAAAGGTTATAGGGAATATATTCAGAGGTTGTGGCACCGCCAATCATACGACGTTGAGTCGATAGAACATTTTGGCCACCATCAAATGACAATGCCCATGGCACAGTGTTGTTACATAAGACTTTGATTGAGGTACCACCTGTCGTTGTGGTGTCTGCATCGACATTACTTGCAAGAGAGCTTAAGGTACCAAAGTCCAGAACAGCATTTGTCGTGGTTCCTGTGGCGGAAGTATTGAGGACACAACTATTCGTTACTGTTGCCTTAACAGTTAATGTACCTGTTGCTGTCGCAGCATTTGCCGTATTAAGAGAAAATAGACCTACAGCAATTACTGATAAATGAAAAAAAGTCTTTTTCATAGTCAAAACCTTTTAAATTAAATTGTTAAAATTAATAGATATAAAAAATTTGGTACTTATTCTTACAATCATTTTTATTTGACTGCTCCTTTTAAAGTTTATTTTTTTACCCTATTTTCAAAGATCATACATAAAAAAAATTAAAATGTATGCTCTTATTATTATTTTAATTTCTAACTCATAAAACTTAATTACTCAAATTAACTCCACAGATACAAAAACCAACATCAAAAAAAATTAAATAATTGTTTTAACTAGCTTTAATAAAATATTTATAAAATTCATTAAGTAAAATTTAAATAAATATGTCAAAAATTTAGCTAATTTTATGAAAGTAATGCTAATTACTTAGTTACTTATTATATTATCATTCTATGTAATTTTTGATTTTACACATTTTATTCAAAGTTATATTTTAAATAAACTCTTAAAGATTATAATTTAAATAAAAGTAAAACGATGAGCAGCAGAGTTAGAGGTCAACTCCTAAATTTTCTTCTTTTAAGCTTTAAACCTCTATAGCGATATAAAAATAAAGGCCTCTTATGAGACCTTTATTTTTATATTTAAATCGAATTAAACGCTCAACATACTATTTAAAGTTTCAGAGACGTTTTTCGACTTCACTTTAGGCTGCAATGCCTGCAATGCCTGTTGCACTTGAGTACGTTGAGGCTCTGCAAGTGTGTACCAACGTGACAATACCTGTAACAGTCGTGAACCTAAAATTGGGTTCTTTTCATCTAGATATTGTGCAAGGTTAATAAAGTGAGCTACACCAAAGCCCCAAGTGTTTTCAGGGTTATTTGACAGCCCTCCACTCACCGCACGAATACGATTTGGAGTTGTTAAATCATAATCAGGATGTTGAGTCAGATACTCGATTGTTTCTGCTGTCGCATTTGGATTTGCTGCCTGAATCATGAACCATTGATCTAAAGATAAAGCTTCATCTTTAAAGCGGTCATAGAAATCAGCAAGTGCATCTTGAGCTTGAGGTGCATTTTGCCAAACCAATACACGTAATGCCCCTAAGCGTTCAGACATATTACCTGTGTTTTGATATTGCACATGTGCGAGTTCAAATGCAGTTTGATCACCCTGACGAGCTATCATCATCAGCATAATGTTCTTTAACGCACGCACACCCATTGCCAAAGAAAACTCTTTTTGCAGATCTGGGTCAAGTGTGAGGTAGGTATCTTTCCAGAAAGAGCCTAAATCTTGAGCTAAACGATTCAGCAAGGCTTCACGTTTTACATGAATATCGGCTGGTGCATAGTCATGATCTATACGGCTACCCAAATAACCTTCGCTTGGTACATCAAACAAACGCGATGCTAAAAGTGGGTCTCGACCAACCAACTCCGGCAAAGTGCTTTGAATGGCTTGAATGTAAGCATCAGCTGAATGGTCTTCTAGCAAAATACGCTCAAGCAAGGTTTGAGTTGCTTGCCACTGGTTAAAACCATTTGTTTCGTGCTGAATTAAGAATGCTAATTCTTCATCGGTATAATCAAACGCCAGATTTACAGGCGCTGAGAAATTACGAAGTAGCGACACCACTGGTTGCTCAGTCACGCCAGTAAATTCAATGGTTGCTTCATCTTGATCAAATAAATACACGCCATCTTTAACGCCGTTTACAAATAAACTCTCACTGTACAATGTATATTGCTCACCTGTTTTAGCATTAAAGAGAGCCAATGCCACAGGAATCGGAACAGCTTTTAAATTCGGATATTTAGGATGTGCTTTTAGGCTTTGTTTAAAGCTTAAACGATACGTTTGAGCCGCTGCATTATATTCACCTTTTGCTTCAAGCTTTGGCGTACCTGGTTGGTTATACCAAGTTAAGAATGCAGATAAATCGACACCAGAACCCGCTGTTAAAGCAGCAACCCAATCTTCTACAGTTACAGCCTGCCCATCATGACGGCGGAAATATTCATCGGTTCCTTGACGGTATTTTTCTTTGCCAAGTAAGGTCGACATCATGCGGTTAATTTCCGCACCTTTTTCATAGACCGTTGCTGTATAGAAGTTATTAATTTCGACAAAGTGATCTGGACGAGGTGGATGCGACAATGGACCTGCATCTTCAGGGAACTGATGTGATTTAAGCACAGCGACATCATCAATACGTTGAACCGCAGCAGATTGTAAATCTTCTGAGAAAGATTGATCGCGGAATACGGTTAAGCCTTCTTTTAAGCAGAGTTGGAACCAGTCACGGCAAGTAATACGGTTGCCTGTCCAGTTATGGAAATATTCATGGGCAATCACAGACTGTACACGCATAATCGCTGCGTCAGTGGTGTACTCTTCATCAGCAAGTACGCATGACGTATTAAAGATATTTAAACCTTTATTTTCCATTGCACCCATGTTGAACTGGCTTACCGCAACAATCATATAGTTGTCGAGGTCATAGGCACGGCCATAGTGTTCTTCATCCCAACGCATAGAATGCTTTAATGCTTCCATCGCGATATGGCATTTTGGAATGTCTTTCTCAATTGCATAAATTTCTAAAGCAACATCGCGCCCTTCAGAAGTTGTATAGCGATCTTTAAGAACAGCTAAATCACCAATGACACATGCAAACAAATAGCTTGGTTTTTTTGTCGGGTCTTGCCAAATCGCAAAGTGACGGTTTTCGCCCACTTCACCAGTTTCTAGCAAGTTACCATTGGCAAGTAACACTGGATATTTTTTGTCTGCTTCTACACGTGTCGTAAATACAGAAAGTACGTCTGGACGGTCTGGATAGAAAGTAATTTTGCGGAAACCTTCAGGTTCGTTCTGCGTTACAAACAATTCATCGGCTTTATATAAGCCTTCTAATTGAGTATTCGTTTCAGGATGAATAATGACTTGCGTTTGTAAAATGACTTCATCTGGTGCATCAGTGATCACCAGTTGCTCACTATCGAGTGAATATTGTGCAGGAGTAAGAATTTGTCCATTTAACTGAATAGATTGTAGCTCAAGATCACGGCCTAGCAAGACCAGCTCGCCCTCAGTTTGGCGCTTCATGACCAGAGTCGAATCAACAACCGTTTTATCGTCATATACTTGAATATCAAGGTTAATTGATTCAACCAAGAACGCAGGTTTTTGATAATCTTTTAAGTAAACTGTTTGATCTGCCTGAACGGGAGGCTGCGCCGCAATATTCATCTTTATTCCTTATATACTCGTCTAAAACGGTAGTATGAGTCGCTATGAAATATCATACGCCAAGTCACACATACTGTATTTGCTTACCTTTAAAATTAATGGGACTTGATTTATACATTTCAAATTAGAATCTGGTTTTATTAGCACAGATTAGACCAAATTTACGATAATCGTTGTTTATATAAACAATCTATACAATAAAAATAAAACACCTTTAGCTTTTAACATTTTTTAGAGTCAGCTTACATTTTGGGCATGGTTCTTGCCTAATTAAATATACCAACATGGGTATTTCAATGAGAACAAGAGGTGTCAACATGGAATTAAAAGCACATTTTCATCGTTTAGAAAATATTAAAGCTATTCATGATCTATCAGCAGCGGGACTCGATCACCACGTGATTGCTGTGTTCTTATCTGCGGAAGGTGTTTCTATTACGACTCAGGAGGTTAGTGCCATCGTGAATACTTACGATGCACTCGGCAAGGTAAAATTACCAAGTAAAAAAGTACAGGCACTTATTAATGCTAAAAAACTTGGACAGACCGATGAGAACCTTCCGTGCCCTGTTTAATGAACCATTTAACTCGCGAGAAAGACCTAAAATCTCAACATAGTTTTTAGGTCTTTCTATTTTAACAACAAACGAAATTAGCAATCTCAGCCATCTACACTGCGGCTGTGTATAATAGGCCTATCTTTTTTATTGTGTGTTCGGAGCAAAATGGCCTTACAAATTCTACAGAAACAACTGGATGAAAGTAGCCATTGTCCTCTCTGCCAAGCTTCAATGTACTGGGTAGATGCCGAGCAATTTGAACAAGACGTTCAATTTCATGAATGCAGTCATTGTCAGCACCGCATATTTAAAGATGAACGAATGACTTGCCACTGTGATCAGTGTACAAAACAACGTAAAAAGCTTGTACAACAAACGCGCCTACAAGAACAACGCCAATTTAAGTCAAAAGAACAGCCTCAACGCAGTCTGGAACAGCTCAGCTTCTTACATAAACTTTTCTTGCTGAGTCTTTTAGATGAATATGCTCGTGAAGAGATTACTCATGACGAATATATTCATTGGGACAAAGTTAAATACCAGCCCATTACCCCTAACTGGATGTTTCAGAGCTATTTAATTAAGCAGTTGCATAAAGATGGCATTTTAAATGCAAATGATCAAACTGATGATCCACAGTGTTTTCACTTAAATATTCGTTTAGATGGCTATAGCGATCCAAGTTTATTTAGTGTGGCTCAACAGCTACGCAATTGGTTTTATGAAAACTTAAGTGCGGGAATTCCCTTTCGCAGTGCAGACGAAGTGAAAGATGTACTTTTTCAGGTGCTCTATCAAGAAATCATCCAGTTCATGCAGTTCTATTGCCGAACTTGGGGAATCCAAATTGCGGGCAATATAAATTTTCAAAGCTTTTGTTACCGTTTGATGGATTCATTAGCAATTGGACAGATTTATTATCTGGTACAAACCGCACTCGAATATCTTTATAAGCAAAAAGCCTTACAGCCGCGCAATGATAAATTTATTAACACCAATTTATTAAAGAAAACTTTAGAGCAATATCGTGAGAGAGCATTAACTGAAAAATGGGAAACTTCCATGCTACCGCGCCCCCACAATATTCCTTATAGTAAAATGAGCTACATTCTGCTTAACCGTTTCTTAGGTTACGACGAACAGATATTTGTACAACCTGTATGGAAAGCATGGCGAAAAATCGAACCACGTTTAAATTTTTATTCTGTTAAACGTTGTATGTACTGTGGCTCAAATGATTTAAGCGTTGACTATGATGCAGCAGATTATGTGTCTTTAATTTGCCAAAAATGTAAGCATCAAGACCACTATTTTACCCACTAAACCTATAATCACTTTGGCTTACTAGGGATAATAATATGACATCTAGATTGATTGAACAGGTCATTGAAGCTTGGCAGAACATGCAGGCAAAAACGCCTCTTGTACAATGTATTACTAATAGCGTGGCTGCCAACTATACGGCCAATGTATTACTCGCGTCTGGTGCTTCGCCTGCGATGATTGATAATCCTTATGAAGCAGAAAGTTTTACCAAAATTTCATCGGCTTTAAGCATTAATTTAGGTACGCCCACCACTGAGCAAATGCAAGCTATGCAAATCTCTGCAAAAACGGCGCAACTGAATAATATTCCATGGGTGCTTGATCCAGTCGGCTATGGACCAGTTTTAGCTTGGCGCAGTCAAATGACAGATGAACTTTTACAGTTTAAGCCGAGTGTTATTCGTGGTAATGCTTCAGAAATTAGTACGCTTGCAGGAAATCAAGTTCAATCTAAAGGTGTAGATAGTACCCTAAGTAGTGATGATGCCTATCGACAAGCTTACGCGCTCTTAGTACATACAGACTGTATCGCAATTTCAGGCGAGTCAGATTATATTTTATCGAAAGAACTAAATGTCGTTATTCAAATTAACGGCGGTAGCCCTTTACAACCTAAAATTACTGCAACAGGCTGCGCATTGGGTGCGTTAATTGCTGCATATAGTGCGGTAACGACTCCAACAATTGCAGCACTTTCAGCTCATGTGCATTTTGCGATTGCAGGTAAGCTTGCAGCAAATCAAGCCCAGACTATGGGAAGTTTTAGTACTATTTTTATGGACTATATCCATATGTTAGATGCCAATCTGATTGAGCAATATGCAGATATCAAACTTTTAGGGTTAAAGGCATAACCACAAGTTATGCCTTTGTTATTCAGATAGATTTACTTTAAAAGTAAGTAGATATCTGTAATAAGATCACACTCTTTCACATCATGCACAAAGTTATGATAGTGAAAGAAAACTGGATATTCCCCTGCTTCTTCGGGTTGCTCAGGTAACCAGTTTCTAAAGATGTAATACACACTTTCTTTAATCTGGTCGTGACTACCCAAATGTCTTACAGTCGCATAACGACCTGCAGGAATTTCACCTGTTTGTACGCCGTAACTATTTTCGGGTACAGCCTTTTCAATTGAACCAGCAATATCAAATCGAAAATCATCAGACGGAGTCTGTTCAGGGTCAGCAAACGGAATACCATAAGTTCTAGACTTGGTCACAGGCGATAAACCTGTTTCTTTGCGCCATGCAATAAAACGCGCAGCAGTTTCAAAAACTTTATCTGGACTGCCTAAATGCGACAGATAAGCAATCTTTTCAGCAGGACGCTCAACAATATTTACATTCATTTTTAGCTCACTTTTTGGAAGTGTAAAAACAAACTTCTGGTGCCAAGATTCCCAGTTTGGTTTATCTCTAAAAGCCCGAGGAGTTTGATCAAATGAACGCTTAAATGCACGAGTAAATGCTTCTGGACTGTCAAACCCTGCTTGCAATGCTATCTCAATAATCTTGAGATCAGGTTCAAAAGCCAATTGAAAAGAGGCCCGCTTTAAACGAGAAAGTTGAATAAACTTCATCACATTTAAACCAATATGAATGGCAAAAATTCGATGAAAATGAAACTTAGATAAGGCCGCAATCTGGCTTAATTGGTCAACATCTAAATGTCTTTGAATATAATCACAAACCAGTTGCAGCTTTTGTATATATACAGCCATACATTTATGTCTGTTCATTCGATAGCACTACTTTTACATAGTGCTGATCTCTGTTCTTGATCGAAATTGCGTTTTTTAGTGTTATACAACTTGCTTAAAGTAATTTTCTCTTGGCATGTCAATCAGCTCAACACACAATTGAATTTCTTTATTAAACTCTTGCTGCAAATATTTTTTTCGACTTAAGGTAGACAGTAACTGATCCCCCATCAGCTGTTTTTGTTCAGCATTTCTTCCCGACAAAATATATGCTTTTACATGAATATAAGCTTGATCAGTCCCTAAGCCAATCAGAAAAACATCATCCTTACGCGCACGGCTTTTAATGTCTTCTGGACTAAATAGCTCTGTTTCAATCAGTGTGGTATTAATTTCTTCAAGTAATTGTTTTGCGTTTAATCCAGTTAAATTTTCTGAATAATCAACTACAACGTGCGGCATAGCCACCTCAATTTATGTAATAAGTAATTAAGCTAATTAAACTTTACTCAATAAATAATAAAGCTAATCGAACCTGATCATATCCCATTCGTGGACTGGTTGCTTCAACGATTGGTCTTAGTTTGATCGAACCGTCATCAGAAAAATGATCTGGATTTTGACGTTTTTTCAGCTTCTTATAAATTTTACGAATTTCTTCGACCACTTCTTCACCCGGATGGGCAACCGAAATATCCAGCTTTTGTTCTTTATGAAGTCGAGCCAAATGATTAATGATCGTTGCTGGTGTCAGACCACGTTCATGTGCGATGTCTTCAATTTCATAGCCTTCTTCAAACAGCGCACGCGTCTCGTCTAGCGTTGCCGTAGCGTAATTTTGCTTTCCACCTTTTGCGATTTTCTTCTCATTACGAGAAATCTCAGTTTCATTTAAGGTGCCGCCACAGTGACGAATAAAGGCTTTGTGCTGAGCAGTTAAATCTACATCTGCAAAGTTGTCTTCAGCTTCTTTAGAAAGCTCTTGGAAACGACGATCAGCTTTTACAGCTAAACTGTCTAATTCTAAAGCTTGCTCATTAATCCCTAATAACTTTAGACCAGTTAAAGATTTTAAGCGCGACAAAGCTACGTAACCCTGACCTTTTTCAAAGGTATTCATGAGGTTAATTTCAGCAGCTTCTAAAGTCATGCCTTGGCTTTTATGAATGGTAATTGCCCATGCTAAACGAAGCGGAATTTGTTGAAAACTTGCAATCACTTTGCCTGCTTCGTTTTCGACTGACCATGTTTCAGGGGCAACTAGCAATGTCGTACCATCGGTTAGTTTTACCTTTGGTAATAAGCCATTTTCATCATCTTCTTCAAAGCCAATCACTTCCCCTAAACTTCCGTTGATATACCCCATATCAAAGTTGTTTTTTACGAACATGACTTTTGCATGCTTTTTCAGGGTGAGTTCTTCTGGAGCACGAACTGAAGATTTCAAAGTTTCTAATAATTTTTCATTACCATCTAAAACGGCATTGAATTGATGTCCGTCATTATCAATTTCATTTAAGTGCTGATAATTGATATTGTCGACATCCATATTGTGCGTATAAAGACGAGTAAAGGTCTCACCAATATCATGCGAGCGTGATTGACGTAATGCGTGTAAATGATCTGATTGAATATTCTGCGCACGAATGGCATTTAAAATCTGATTTAGAATTTCATCATCTTGACGATGTTGTTCCGTTAAATAACATACGCGAAATTTGGCTTCGACCCATGCATCAGACATAAAACAGAACTTGTCACGGTTGGCTTCACTATTACGTCCAACTGGTGGCAACTGAAAGAAATCTCCAGCCACAATGACTTGAATACCACCAAAAGCTTCATCACTTTCTTTAAAATATTTTAAAACCTGATTGACCAGATTAAGCTGCTTAGCATGCAACATCGAAATTTCATCGATAACGAGAACTTGCGCATTTTCAAGGTGTTCCTTGAGATATTTACGCTCTTTCATGCGTTTTAGATCATCGTCAGTTAACTGATCTTTAATACCGATGCCAGCCCACGTATGAATAGTCATGCCGTTCATATGCGTTGCAGCAATACCTGTAGAGGCCGTAATAGCCACAGGCACTTTACGTGCTTTTAGGTATTGGATGTACTGATTAAGTGTATAGGTTTTCCCTGCACCAGCCGAACCGGTTAAAAAGACATTTTCACCTGCTTTAAGCAGTTTAAGCGCAGTTTCCTGTTTCATAATCTCATAAGTACATCTTCAACAGCCCATAGCTTAACGACTTTCCCGAAAAAATTAAATGAATGCGCCAGAATTTCTGTAAAATCATTATAAATCAACAACTAATAATAAAATAATATTTGGTAGGTTTTTGGTAGGTAGGAAAATAATCTTCACATCACAATACTAAGGCCATGGTGAGGCTCACTTGTAATAACAAACAATGGATTTATGGAAGAAGGAATCACTCCATGGCTTTTAAAAATATTGCAGATCAAACAAACGGTTTTTATATTCCATGCGTATCACTCTTTGGACCAGGATGTGCTAAAGAAATTGGTACAAAGGCACAAAACCTCGGCGCAAAAAAAGCATTAATTGTGACCGATGAAGGCTTATTTAAATTTGGTGTCGCAGATCTTATCGCAAACTATTTAACTGAAGCAGGCGTTGCGAGCCATATTTTTCCGGGTGCAGAACCTAACCCAACCGATATTAATGTTCATAACGGTGTAAATGCCTATAACGAAAATGGCTGTGACTTTATTGTCTCTCTAGGTGGCGGTTCATCTCATGACTGTGCAAAAGGGATTGGTTTAGTCACTGCGGGTGGTGGTCATATTCGTGACTATGAAGGCATCGATAAAAGTAAAGTGCCAATGACACCGTTGATTGCAGTGAATACAACGGCTGGTACCGCATCTGAAATGACTCGTTTCTGTATTATTACCAATACAGACACTCATGTAAAAATGGCAATTGTCGACTGGCGTTGTACTCCACTCATTGCAATTGATGACCCGAAACTCATGATTGCAAAACCGGCAGGTTTAACAGCAGCAACGGGTATGGATGCGTTAACTCATGCGGTTGAAGCATATGTTTCTACGGCAGCAAATCCAATTACCGATGCCTGTGCAGAAAAAGCGATTACAATGATTAGCCAGTGGTTACAACCCGCTGTCGCAAATGGTGAAAACATCGAAGCACGTGACGCAATGAGCTATGCACAGTACTTGGCTGGCATGGCATTTAACAACGCATCTTTAGGTTATGTTCACGCAATGGCTCACCAGTTGGGCGGTTTTTACAACCTACCTCACGGCGTGTGTAATGCAATCTTGTTACCGCATGTCTGCGAATTTAACTTAATTGCTTGCCCAGATCGTTACGCAAAAATCGCGGAGTTAATGGGTGTAAGAACTCACGGGTTAACAGTGATGGAAGCTGCATATGCCGCAATTGATGCCATTCGCAAACTATCTTCATCCATCGGTATTCCATCTGGTTTAACAGAGCTTGGTGTAAAAACCGAAGATCTTGCAGTGATGGCTAATAATGCTCAAAAAGATGCATGCATGTTGACCAACCCTCGTAAAGCAAATCATGCACAAGTTGTGGAGATTTTCAAAGCAGCACTTTAATACTGATGTAATGGCACATCCCTCTAGTAAGTCAAACCCCTCCGACCATTGACTTACTTTTTGGGAATACTTAGCTCCAGCGGTATTCCCTTTTTTTAAACCTCTATTCCAATCCAACCTCTAAACCTGATTGACAATTCGCCCATTTCATTGAAGGATACTCAGCATGTCTTAATTACAATAGCTCGATAAAAATGAATACATCTTCAGCTACTCAAAATTATGTTCCAGATATTTTAGGTACTGGCTACGAACAGCTTACACTCAACTTTCCTAATGATTACGAAGGAAAAGTTGTAGCTACCCTAGTGCGTAAAAAGGCCGCTCAATCGACTCAAAAAGCCGTGCTGTATATTCATGGTTTTTTAGATTATTTCTTTCAAACCGAAATGGCTGAGCAATTCAATGCACATGGTTACGACTTCTATGCCTTGGATTTAAGGAAATACGGCCGTTCAAAGCTACCTCATCAAATCTTCTATAATGTGCTTGATTTAAATGAATACGATGCTGAAATTACACAAGCATTAGAGATTATTGGCAAAGAACAGCACACCCAAGTCTTGCTTGCAGGACACTCTACTGGCGGTTTGACAGCAACACTTTATGCTGCTCATAACCCAAACCACCCTCTTATTAAAGCCCTATGGACGAATAGTCCGTTTTACGACTTTAATTTAAGCTTAGTCGAAAAGAAATTCGGTATCCCAGCACTCAGTCGAGTAGGAAAATATCTGCCTAAAGTTAAATTTCCAAGCAAACTTAACAAATGGTACACCGCGAGCCTTCATAAACAGCTTAAGGGTGAATGGGACTTTAATCTGGACTGGAAACCTACCTCTGCCCCGACAGTTCAACTCAGCTTTCTACATGCGATTCATACAGCACAAAAAGAAATACATCGCGGGGTTAAACTCAATGTTCCCGCACTGATTATGCATTCTCATCAGACTAAAAACCCTAAAAAATGGGGAGCAGATGCAACTCAAAGCGATGTAATTTTAGACGTTAAAGACATTGAAAAATTTGGTAAAAAAATCAAAGGCGATGTCTCTGTTGTCTCTATTCACAATGGGTTGCATGATTTAGTCCTGTCGGCCCAGCCAGTACGAGAACAAGTCTATCAACAATTATTCCAGTGGCTGGATCAAAAAATCACTTAACTGAGCTTAGGTGAGTCAAGGTATTTCATCAGCAATTGATGCGCAGGATGTTCGCTCGGTACTAACTCCATAAGACGTTCTACCGCATCGATTGCTTCAGGGAAATGAGCTAAATGCTTAAGCAATAAATCTGTTTCTTGTGTTTTAAAAATTGCATCGCTCAAGCGTGATTCAAGGCAGTCACGCCATGCACATAAAAACGGACTTTCAGTTTTTGCCAGAAATACACCTGTGTAAAGCTGCAAAGCTGAGGCTGCATATCCTGCATCGAGTGCTTGTTCAGCTTGTAAAAAATCGGCTTCAACGTGCACAAGCAAACGATATGGACGTGAACCGAGCAAGCCTCCTAAAATATCCCGAAGTTGAGACATTTCAGCTTTGAGCGTTCCCATACTCACTTTACGTTCGCCATAGAGCGCCTGATAAAGATGCTCTAAAGTTAAGCCATGAGGACATAACGCCAATATCGTTAAAATTTCAATTTGACGCGGTGTTAATAATAAACTTTTGCCATTAAATTTAACTTGCGGTGTCGAAAAAGCACGAATATTTAATTGTTGACGCTGCTGCTCTAGCAAAGCAGATTGAATAATGGATGCACAACGTTCAGCTGCCAATATTCCTAAACTATTATGATTTTTCCAAGTCGTCGATAAATCAACTACCCCAAGGGTTTGTTTTGAGTATGGATCGATAATTGGCGCGGCATAGCACACCCAATCATGAATCGATTCCATATAATGTTCATTAGAAAAAACACAGCTTGATTGTTGAGTTTTTAAAGATAAAGCCAGGGCATTAGTGCCCACAAATTCTTCACGCCACTGACCTCCCTGCACAAAATGCACACGCTCAGCGGCACTTTGCATTTGGGCACTTGTCGCAGTCCAGATAATGGTACTGCCGATATCACCGACAGCAATCACCATTGAAGATTGCTCTGCAATATGACGTAAATCATCAGCACACTGGCTTAAAGCCATATCTAAAGCATTTTGTGAAGCAGATTTTTTTTCGACTAAAGGAGCCGCAAAACGCTCTTTAGGAATCGAAGCAGAAGCAGATCGTTCCCATGAGCTTGCAATACTTTGGCCGAGTTTGGCAGCATTTTGAGGAGAGAGACTATTTTGCGTGCGCAGTTGATCAATCAACGTCCGTTGCTGCAATAAATCCTTTTTTGTGAACATTTGTAAATTCCTTATATATCCACATTTCTATTCCAACCTTTCTCCAACCTTCTTCTTTATATCCTAATTATACAAAGTACGAAAGTACCTACTGACAGGGTTCTTGTTAGTCTTTAGTCCTAAAAAGCAAAGGAATATTTATATGCGCTATATCGATCCAAATCAATCGGGCTCAAAAGTTCAATTCAAATCACAATATGAAAATTTTATTGGCGGTGAATGGGTAGCACCTGTAAAAGGTGCATATTTTGACAATGTATCTCCTGTTGACGGAAAAGCTTTTACACGTATTCCACGCTCTAGTGCCGAAGATATTGAGCTCGCTCTAGATGCAGCGCACAAAGCAAAAGCAACATGGAATAAAGCATCACCGACGGTACGCTCGAATATCCTTTTAAAAATTGCTGATCGTTTAGAAGCAAATCTTGAAATGCTGGCTGTTGCAGAAACTTGGGATAATGGTAAAGCAGTCCGTGAAACTTTAGCAGCTGACCTTCCGCTTGCGATTGACCATTTCCGTTATTTCGCTGGATGTATTCGTGCTCAAGAAGGCGGGATCTCTGAAATTGATGAAGATACGATTGCTTATCACTTCCATGAACCATTAGGTGTAGTTGGCCAAATCATTCCATGGAACTTCCCTATTTTGATGTCAGCATGGAAGCTAGCTCCTGCTTTAGCTGCTGGTAACTGCGTTGTGATTAAGCCAGCAGAGCAAACACCAGTGGGTATTTTGTTGGTTGCTGAACTCATTCAAGATATCTTACCGCCGGGTGTACTTAATATTGTGAATGGTTTCGGTGCGGAAGTTGGCCGTCCATTAGCGACAAATCCACGTATTGCAAAAATCGCGTTCACAGGTTCAACTCAAACTGGACAAATGGTGATGCAATATGCCACCGAAAATATTATTCCAGTGACATTAGAGCTTGGTGGTAAGTCACCAAACCTTTTCTTTGAAGATATTTTGGACAAAGAAGATGACTTCTTAGAAAAAACACTTGAAGGTTTTGCGATGTTTGCCTTAAACCAAGGTGAAGTATGTACTTGCCCTTCTCGTGCTTTAGTACAAGAAAGTATTGCTGATCAGTTTTTGGAAATGGCTGTCGAGCGTGTAAAACGTATTAAAACTGGTCATCCACTTGATACTGAAACGATGATTGGTGCTCAAGCATCTCTACAACAACAAGAGAAAATCTTACGTTGTATTAACACTGGTCGTGAAGAAGGTGCAGAGCTCTTACTTGGCGGTAGCGGCCGTAAAGAAGTAGGCGATGGTTACTATGTTGATCCAACTATTTTTAAAGGTCACAATGGCATGCAAGTTTTCCAAGAAGAAATTTTTGGACCTGTACTTGCTGTGACAACGTTCAAAGACTTTGATGATGCAATCAAAATCGCCAATGACACCATGTATGGTTTAGGTGCAGGTGTTTGGTCACGTTCAGCTCATATTTCTTACCGTGCAGGTCGTGCTATTGAAGCGGGTCGTGTTTGGACAAACTGCTATAACATTTACCCTGCACATGCTGCATTTGGTGGTTACAAGAAGTCTGGTATTGGCCGCGAAAACCATAAAATGATGCTAGATCATTATCAACAAACTAAAAACCTGTTGGTGAGTTATTCAACTAAGCCCATGGGCTTCTTCTAAGTTTCGCACCAAGTTGATACTAAACTATCAACACTAGAAAGAAGTAAGCTCATTAATTATGTAAGAAGCCAGTAATTTAGATTGCGGGCTTCTTTATTTATGATTGTTAAACTTGAATTTTTATCATTTGGAATAAAAAAGCACCATCTATTATCTAAAGCTCTTCATTTAGGCATTGCTTTTGCATTGATTCATACAAACCCACTCGCAGGAGTATTGTATGAATCAACCAGAAACAGCTTCCGTCATTTCTTCAAGCACAGAAGTCTCATCAGCAGAATATTTTGCTCAGCGTCAACTCAAACAAGGTACGGTTGGTTGGTTACTCCTGATTGGTTTAGGCGTAGCTTATGTGATATCGGGTGATTTTGCTGGCTGGAACTTCGGCATAGCCCAAGGTGGCTGGGGTGGTATGTTTATTGCCACTGCCCTCGCTGCGCTTATGTACCTGTGTCTATGTCTTTCTATGTCAGAAATGTCCACCATGATGCCGACAGCAGGTGGCGGTTATAGTTTTGCTCGTGCAGCTTTTGGCCCTTTTGGTGGCTACTTAACAGGAACAGCTATTTTAATTGAATACGCGATTGCCCCTGCTGCTATTGCCGTATTTATTGGTGGTTATTGCGAATCTTTATTTGGTATTAATGGTTGGATGATTTACCTCGCCTGCTATGCCATTTTTATGGGCATACATCTCAAGGGTGCTGGCGAAGCCTTAAAAATTATGTTTGCGATTACACTTGTCGCAGCAGTTGCTCTGGTTGTGTTTATTGTGGCAATGGTTCCACATTTTAATACACAAAACTTGTTAGATATTCCTGTTGGCACAGCAGCCGGTGCAAATCGTTTTCTACCTCATGGCTATTTAGGCATCTGGGCCGCTGTTCCTTTTGCAATCTGGTTTTTCCTTGCAGTTGAAGGTGTGCCATTAGCCGCCGAAGAAGCGAAAGATCCAGCCCAATCTCTCCCACGCGGTTTAATCGGTGCAATGCTTATATTAACGGCGTTTGCTATGCTCATTTTATTCTTGGGTGCAGGCGCAGCAGGTGCAAGTACTTTGCAAAACTCTGGTGCTCCCCTTGTTGATGCTTTGGTTAAAGTTTATGGCACCAACACTTGGCTTGCGACTTTTGTGAACTTTGTGGGTTTAGCTGGTTTAATCGCGAGTTTCTTTTCAATTATCTATGCCTATTCACGTCAAATTTTTGCACTCTCTCGTGCAGGCTATTTGCCAACTTCACTCTCTTTAACCAACAAAAATAAAGCCCCTTATCTTGCGATTATTATTCCGGGCATTATCGGGTTCTTACTTTCACTCACCAAAGAAGGCGATTCACTGATTTTAATTGCCGTTTTTGGTGCAACTATTTCTTATGTATTGATTCTTTTATCCCACATCAAATTACGCCTATCTAAACCCGACATGCCCCGTCCCTATAAAACACCGGGGGGCATTGTGACCTCAAGCATTGCCTTGGTTCTAGCAGTCGCTGCTGTCGTAGCAGGTTTTGTTGTCAATCCAAAAGTATGGTTTATTGCTGCCACTATTTATGTCGTATTTATTGCTTACTTTTTATTCTATAGCCGTTATCATTTAATTAAAGGTACACCAGAAGAAGAGTTTGCAAATATTAAAGCCGCAGAACAAGAACTATAAAAAAGGATGCAACTATGAGTTATCGCAATATTGTCGCCAATCAACAGTATCACTTTGTTGACTTGAAGACCTTGATGGCAAAAGCAACGCCGTTACGTTCAGGCGATGAGTTAGCAGGTGTAGCTGCCAGAGATGCAACCGAACATGTGGCGGCACAAATGACTCTGGCCGATGTACCACTTAAAACCTTTTTAAATGAGGTTCTGGTCGATTATGAAACTGATGAAATTACCCGTTTAATTATTGATGAACATAATCTGGCAGCCTTTGCCCCTATTTCACACTTTACAGTAGGCGATTTTCGAAATTGGTTACTTGGAGAAGAAGCCACTGTCCAAAGCTTAAAAGCCTTAGCGTCAGGTTTAACTCCAGAAATGGTGGCTGCTGTCAGCAAAATTATGCGCAATCAAGATTTGATTTATGTCGCCAGCAAATGTGAAGTAGTCACCCAATTTCGCAACACAATTGGTTTAAAAGGCCATCTTTCTACCCGTTTACAACCCAATCACCCGACCGATGATGTGCTTGGTATTTCCGCCAGTATTTTAGATGGTTTGATGTATGGCAATGGTGATGCTGTGATTGGCATTAACCCTGCAACAGATAATCTTCATAATTTGTCAGAGCTACTGAAATTGCTTGATCATGTCATTCAGGAATATCAGATTCCGACACAATCTTGTGTACTTACCCATATCAGCTCAGGTATTCAACTCGCTGAAAAAAATGTGCCAATTGATTTAATGTTTCAATCAATCGCTGGTACGCAGCTGGCTAATGAAGGTTTTGGAATTTCACTCGATTTACTACAAGAAGGATATGAAGCCACACTCACACTCAAGCGCGGAACTATTGGACAAAACGTCATGTACTTTGAAACAGGTCAAGGCAGTGCGTTATCAAGCAATGCACATCACGGCGTTGACCAGCAAACATTAGAAACGCGAGCTTATGCTGTAGCACGTAAATACAATCCGCTTTTAGTGAATACAGTCGTTGGTTTTATTGGCCCCGAATATCTTTTTAACGGTAAACAAATTATACGTGCGGGACTAGAAGACCACTTTTGCGGCAAGTTACTTGGAGTACCAATGGGCTGCGACATTTGTTACACCAACCATGCCGATGCCGACCAAAACGATATGGATGTTCTCCTTACCCTATTTGGGGCGGCAGGAATCAACTTTATTATGGGGATTCCAGGTTCAGACGATGTCATGCTCAACTATCAAACGACTTCGTTTCATGATGCTCTTTACCTAAGACAACTTTTAGGTTTAAAACCTGCACCTGAGTTTTCCGCTTGGCTTGAACAACAAGGTATTTTTAAACAGCAAAACTCTCAAATTTGTTGGGCAGATCATATGCCTGACCAATTTTCTCGCCTACTCATACACTAGGGAGTACACCATGAAACTTAATCGTGATATTCAATACCCTTCCTCTACTCATCAAGACGAGTGGGAAAAACTTAAACAGTTTACCGATGCCCGCATTGCTTTAGGACGTGCTGGTTGTAGTATCCCAACCAGTGCATTACTCGAATTTCAGCTCTCGCATGCACAAGCTAAAGATGCCGTCTATAAAGAGATGGATGTTTCATATTTGTCCGAGCAATTACAGCAAAGACAACTTCAAAGCCTTTCTGTCCAAAGCAATGCCCCTAATAAAGAAATTTATCTGAAGCGGCCTGATTTAGGACGCCAACTCTCAAACCAATCAAAAGATTCCTTAATTACGGAATATGCAAAAAACCCACAACAGTATGATGTTTGTATTGTTGTCGGAGATGGACTGTCTGCTCAAGCCATAGAGGCCAATGCAATCCCACTAATTGCATCTTTATATGAACATATTCAGCAGGAAAACTGGACGCTTGCTCCTATTGTACTTGCAACAGGCAGTCGAGTTGCTCTAGGAGATGAAGTTGCGGAAGCCTTTAAAGCATCTATGCTTGTGATGCTCATTGGAGAGCGCCCCGGTTTAAGCTCTCCTGACAGTATGGGTATTTACTACACGTGGAATGCCCATACAGGTTGTTTAGACTCAAAACGTAATTGTATTTCTAATATACGTGCTGCTGGATTAAGTATTCCAGTTGCGGTACAACGTTTAATGACATTAATGAAAAAATCAAAACAGCTCGGCTTTTCAGGAGTTAATTTAAAAGATGAACATCAACTTTCAGATATAGGTCTTGAGGGAACTCAAAAGCTATTATTTTAAACAGTAGAATATGTTTAGGGATTTATTCATAAATAGATAATCCTTTGCATAACAACATCATTTTAACGAAAAATATCAATTTTCAGGTATTGACGATTTATACAGATATTTTCTTCTTTATATTTATCGCTATACTCCACCTATTGATCTTCTATGAATCATTTGTATGAGCACAACAAACGCCTTCCCAAAAACTATTTATGCCATTCAGCATCTTGCTTTCGAAGACTTAGGTTCATTAGAAGATGTCTTTTATCAACTCGGATTTCGCGTCCGTTATTTTGAAGCGGGTGTAGATGATTTAACCCCTGCTTTTTCACATGAAGGTTTAACTATTATTTTAGGTGGCCCAATCGGTGTTTATGAAACTGACGATTATCCATTCTTAAAAGATGAAATCGCTTTACTCAAACAACGCTTAGCAGCTGATAAGCCTACTCTTGGCATTTGCCTAGGTGCACAGCTTATTGCTCATGCACTTGGTGCCAAAGTATATGCAGGGCATCAAAAAGAAATTGGCTGGGGCCCACTAAGTTTAAGTCTACGTGCTAATCAGGTTTTATCTGGTTTGCTTAACAATGTTCATGTTCTACATTGGCATGGCGACACTTTCGATCTTCCTGAAAATGCTGTGCTCTTAGCAAGCTCTGATATTTATACCAATCAGGCATTTGAAGTTGGAAATAATATTCTTGCATTGCAGTTCCATATTGAAACGACTGAAGATCATTTTGAAAAATGGTTAATTGGTCATACGTGTGAACTTCGTCAAGCCAATATTTCAATTCCAAAACTCCGTGAAGAAAATCAGCAATATGCTCAAGGCCTCGAACATGCTGCTTTTGACGTTATGCAAAAATTTCTTAAACGTATTGGGTATAGTGGTTAATCTTTAATTCCATATATTAATTAAATTACATACATCAAGCCAAGTGCTTATTTTTTACCCAAAGATGGATTATTAATCTATCTTTGGGAACATTTATAATTAATTTCCGTGTATTATTAATTTATTCATTTTGTAACATAAAATAAACGCTGATTTACTATGGATATCCTGAAATTTATTAAAAGCTTTAATACAGTGAATACTTATTTATCACTAGCATTTATTCTTCTTATAATCATTGTTCTTTATTTCTATGTGGTTAATCCAGCTTAGCTTATTTGCCAAAGCATAATAAAGAATAATCTAGGTAAGAAAATAGATATAAAAAAGCCCAACTGAATTGGGCTTTTTTATATCTGCTATTTACTTAAGACATTGCTAGTCTTATTTTTTCTCAGGCTTAAAGCTATCTTTCAAATCGAGAATACGGTTAAACACTGGTTTTTCAGGTGAATGATCATATTGATCAGCAACAAAATAACCCTCACGTTCAAACTGGAAACGATCTTCAGGATTTGCTTGTGCTAAAGCTGGCTCAATGACAGCTTCTAATACTTTCAATGAGTCCGGATTTAAGTTTGCCAAGAAATCATCACCTGTTTCAGGGTCTGCTTCTGTGAACAAACGATCGTAAATACGTACTTCAGCAGGAATACCTTTGGTTGCAGATACCCAATGAATCACGCCTTTCACTTTACGACCTTCCGGGTTTTTACCTAAGGTTTCAGGGTCAATTGAACATTTCAGCTCAATCACTTCACCATTCGCATCTTTAATAACTTCATCACATTTAATGACGTAAGCATGGCGTAAACGCACTTCTCCATCAGGAATTAAACGTTTAAAACCTTTTGGCGGTACTTCTTCAAAGTCTTTACGGTCAATATAGATTTCCTTGGTTAAAGGAATCACACGGTCACCCATATCAACGTTAGGATGGCGAGCATGTGTAAGATCCATATCTTCTGGTAAATTAGTTAAAGTCACTTTAAGTGGGCTTAACACAGCCATACCACGCGCCGCTGTATTTTCTAAAGATTGTCGAATACAGAACTCAAGCATTGCCACATCGACAATACCATCAGTTTTTGACACGCCCACACGTTTACAGAATTCACGCAGACCTTCAGCAGTAAAACCACGACGACGCATACCTACTACAGTTGGCATACGTGGGTCATCCCAACCATTCACATGACCACCTTCCACCAATTTACGTAATTTACGTTTTGATGTAATGGTGTAGTCCACGTTTAAACGTGAAGATTCATATTGATGTGGAACTGCTTTAGATTTTACCTTTTCTACAATCCAGTCATAAAACGGACGGTGATCTTGGAACTCTAATGTACAAAGTGAATGAGTGATCCCCTCGATCGCATCAGACAATGGATGAGCATAGTCATACATTGGATAGATTTTCCACTTATCACCTGTTTGGTGATGCTCTGAATGCAATACGCGATATAAAATCGGATCACGCATGTGTACGTTTGGGCTTGCCATATCAATTTTGGCACGTAAAACAGCTTCACCCTCTTTAAATTCGCCACTACGCATTTTTTCAAAACGCGCGAGATTCTCTTCAACAGATGCATCACGGTATGGTGAATTTTTACCAGGTTCAACAAAACTACCGCGGTTTAACTTAATTTCTTCTGGAGATTGTAAATCAACATAAGCATCACCTTGCTCAATGAGTTGAACAGCCCATGCATATAATTGATCAAAATAACCCGATGCATAGCGTGGCTCACCATTCCAGTTAAAACCAAGCCATTTCACATCATTAGCAATACCGTCAACATACTCTTGTTCTTCAGCATCAGGGTTTGTATCGTCAAAACGTAAATTACATAACCCATCAAATTCTTCAGCCACACCAAAGTTTAGGCAAATTGCTTTTACATGACCAATATGTAAATAGCCATTTGGTTCTGGTGGAAAACGCGTTACGATCTGCTTTGCACGCCCAGCAGCCAAGTCTTCAGTAATGACTTGACGAACGAAATCTAAGCCAGCCTGTTGTTCTTGCTGCGCAGAATCGACAGAGGCATGAGTATTCGGTGTCGGGTTATTTGGCAGGCTCGAGACAACATCATTAGGCTTCATAGTGTATCAATCACTTCTTTGTAGATAAAATTTCGAAAAATTTAAACGCTATCTTCATTTTTCACAAAGATTTTAACGTTTTTTACTTGCCTTGTAGTTTACAGTTTGCTTATGCTTCTCTCAACCAAAAACCCATGGTCATAAGCCCATGTTTAGGAGATTAATGTAATGAGTTTTCCTCAAGTCGAATTAAACACCAATAAAGGTCGTATTGTTCTTGAACTGAATGCTGAAAAAGCACCTAAAACAGTAGCAAACTTTTTAGAATATGTACGTGACGGTTTTTATGACGGCGTTATTTTCCACCGCGTCATTGATGGTTTCATGATCCAAGGTGGCGGTATGGATGAAAACTTCAAAGAAAAAGCGACACGCGATTCAATTGAAAACGAAGCTGATAACGGTTTAAGCAACGACGAAGGTACGATTGCTATGGCACGTACTCAAGCTCCTCATTCAGCTTCTGCTCAATTCTTTATCAATGTAAAAAATAACTCTTTCTTGAACCATACCTCTAAAACTGCTCAAGGTTGGGGTTATGCTGTATTTGGTAAAGTTGTTGAAGGTCTAGACGTTGTTGAAGCGATCAAAGGTGTTCGTACTGGTAACCGCGGTTATCACGCTGACGTTCCTTTAGAAAACGTTGTAATCGAATCTGCTAAAATTATTTCTGAATAATTTTAGGATAAAGCTGTGACTTATCTGTTTATCTCAGATTTACACTTGTCACCTGAACACCCTCGACTTGTTCGAGGGTTTTTAGATTTATTGGTGCATTACCAAAATAAAAATACTCAACTCTACATCTTAGGCGACTGGTTTAATGCCTGGATTGGAGATGACTATTCAGCACCATGGCTTGATGAAATTGTTGATGCTCTAAAAGTCTTTAATCAAAAAGGCAATCGGGTTTACTTTCAAGTTGGTAACCGTGATTTTGCGCTTAATCAAGTTTTCCTCAATAAATTTAACGGCGTCTTACTCCCTGACATTTATTCCCTCAATATTGCAGGACATCAATACCGTCTAGAACACGGTGATGCATTATGTACAGATGACCTTTCCTATCAAAGATTCAAAAAGATTATTCGAAATCCACTTTTAGTTGCTTTTTTACGTAGAACTCCACTCAGTTTTCGCACTAAACTAGTGAATGGCTTTCGCAAAAGAAGCTCAGCTGATAAACAGCACAAAAGCTATGAAATTATGGATGTAAATGAACAAGCCGTTATTTCTGCTTTAGCAAATGTAGATATACTGATTCATGGGCATACTCATCGCCCTTCAATTCATCAAGTACAAGCGAAACAACGAATTGTTCTTGGCGATTGGCGTGAAGATCAAGCTTATATTTTGGAAATTGATCCCTCTGCAAATACGCAACAGCTCGAATTGATTGTCTGGAATTATTAGCTAGTAATTAGTCACTTTTTATTTCAGCTTTCAATTCTTTAATTATTTTATTTAAATCAGAATCGTAAATCACACACATGCTGGCAATAAATATAAATTTCCAGCTTATATGTGCATGATCGTGATACCCAATGTATAAAATAAGAAGACTCAATACAAATGTAAGAATGATAAAAGCTTTAACAATTCTAATTTCTCTCAGCTTACTCTTTGCACTTGTTGGCATTAAATCAATCATTTTCAATAGATTACTAAACTTTTATATAAACATTATATTTCTTTATTAAATTACACAGGAAATTTTTTTGAATAAAATAGCGTATGATGGCAAAGATTAAATTCTCTCAATTGCCATAAGATTGATATGGAGCACACCTATGGACCTATTGAATTCTGTTAAAAGTCGCTATACAACAAAAGCGTATGATTCTGAAAAGAAAATTCCTCAAGAAAAAATTAATAAATTATTAGAAATTTTACGTTTTACCCCTTCTTCAGTAAATATTCAGCCTTGGCATTTCGTAGTTGCAGAGAATCAGGCAGCTAAAGAACGAATTGCAAAAGCCTTAACAGGTAAATATGCCTACAACGCTCCAAAAGTACTCGAGTCATCACACACACTTATATTTTGTACAAGAACCGATATTTCAGCTGAATACTTAAATCAATTGCTTGAACAAGATGATTTGAGCGGTCGTTTTAAAGATGAAAAAGCTAAGTTAGGTCAAAAAGATACTCGCCATGGCTATGTTGAATTCTATCGAAATGAGCAGAAGAATTTATTTGGGTGGATGGAAAATCAAACATTCATTGCTTTAGGACAACTACTTTTTGCTGCGGGTTTAGAAGGAATTGATGCAACCCCAATGGGCGGCTTTGATGAAGATATTTTAAATACTGAGCTTGGTTTAACTGAAAAAGGCCTACGTAGTTCAGTCATTGTGTCTTTAGGTTATCGTAGTGAAAACGATTTCAATGCCAAACTTCCTAAATCGCGTCTACCAGATGAAGCTATTTTCACCTATTTATAAAATTCTTGTAGTTCAAAAGATTAAACTCTTTTGAACTACTAAACCATTGCAGCTGCCAAACACACTACCCCACTTATTCCCAAAATAATTCCTAATACATTTGGCCATTTTAATTTTTCTTTATATAAAATAATTCCACTGGCAATACCGAATAACACCACAAGAATATTCATACTAGCGAAAACAATTGCGGGTGAGTCTTTTAAAAGAATATGAGCTTTTACATATAAAGCAATATTTGAGAAATTAAGTACACCCAATATCAACCCAGCTATAGCACTTTTAAACTGCCATTTTTGAGTTTTCTGCACCAGTAAATATAAAATTGATAATATAAAAGCTGTAATAAAAATAAGATTCAAAGTAAGCGTAAATTGAAGACCTAAACTACTCGTATATTTTAAAAGAATATCTACTGCTGCATAACCAAACCAAACACTCAATAAAGCAAAAATTGCTTTTCTAGATTGATGATTCGAAGAAATATTCATTTGTCCAAACAGAACAAATAAAACAGCAAAAATTCCTAAGCCGATTCCCCATATTTTTAATGCATTAAATTGCTCATGAAAAAAGAAATAAGCTGCAAGTAAAGAAAGTACAACGGAAAGACGCTGTGCAACCTCTGTCTTAACAATTCCTGCATATTCTAATGATTTGGCTAAACACAGAAAAATACTGGGCAAAATCAATCCCAAGGCAATAATTAGCCACCAAGGAGTCTTTTGTATAGAAATATGTTGAATATCAGGCTGAAACCACCAAAAGCAAAGAAGACTCGCACTCGCATAATTCCATGCAATCATCTGTAACGGCTGGTAACCTTTTTTCTTTAAATTTTTTAATAAGATAGATACCAAAACACTGCTTAAAGCAGCAGCTAATATTAATAGCATTAATTAAACTCTATTTATTTAAATATATGACTCACCATGGTTAAATCATGACCTTTGATGAATTTAATATTTTGAATTAGCTTATAAATAAACATAAAAAAACCAGTCATTATCTGACTGGTTTCTTTTTAGATTTCAATTAACGATTGTTTTCGTCTTCTTGACCATCTTCAAATTTAGTGTCGTTGTCAAAACCACCTTGATGACCACCGAAGCCGCCTTGACCACCGAAACCACCACCTTGACCACCGAAGCCGCCTTGACCGCCGAAGCCGCCGCCTTGACCACCGAAGCCGCCTTGACCGCCGAAGCCACCGCCTTGAGCACCACCGAAGCCGCCTTGAGCGCCACCGAAGCCACCTTGAGCGCCAGCTTGTGCTGGGAAGCCTGTACCTTGTGCGCCTGCTGGACGTGGGTTACGTGCTGGTACA
>Ga0207710_10000417_pt1 | contig 28186 bp, 20 predicted proteins | sample KBSS24metaG_FD_184400 | JGI IMG/M metagenome (GOLD analysis project Ga0207710, IMG submission 184400) | Switchgrass rhizosphere microbial communities from Kellogg Biological Station, Michigan, USA - KBS S2-4 metaG (SPAdes) (version 2) | ecosystem: Host-associated > Plants > Roots > Rhizosphere...
GTTTTACTTTAATTACTATGTGTTGTTGCCCCTTTTTTTTGAAAAAAGAAAGTTTGCCATATACTTCTCAGTTATATTTATTGCCCTGGCAATTGGATTGGTCCAGGATATTATGATAAGAAACAGTTTCGTAAAAAATCAACGTTTTTTTGGAACCATCGCTTTTGAAAGACCCATGACCGAGTCCGGAAAACCGAATTTTTTTGTTTTCCGTTCAGATTCCGCTTCAGTAAATCTTCCTCCATTGCGTTTCAGAGAATCAACTATTTTCAATATACCACGTGGTATTCTCCTTATGTCAATCAACCGTGTGGGGTCGCTTTGTATTTTATTAATCCTGCTTGGTGGAATGATACGACTTGGGTTTTCTTTTATAAAAAATCAAAATGAAAAAAAATTATTAGAAAATGCTAATCTTAATGCAGAAATAAATTTTTTAAAATCACAGATTAACCCACATTTTTTATTCAACACATTAAATGGTATTTACTCTCTTGCTCATAATCAATCAAACCAAACTGAAACAGCGATCCTGAAATTATCCGATATTATGCGTTATGTGCTGTATGAGTCAGCAATAGAGAAAGTAGAGTTGATAAAAGATATTCAATACATCACGAACTATATTGACCTTCAGCATTTACGTCTTTCATCAAAGGTTACTATTCATTATAAAGTAAAAGGTAATCTTTCCGGGTATTATGTAGCGCCCCTGTTATTAATGTCATTTATTGAAAATGCTTTTAAACATGGAGTGAGTTATTCCAATCCCTCACTTATACAAATTGCAATAACTGTTTTTGAAGAAACATTAACACTGTTTGTAGAAAATCCAATTATTGAAACCGATAGTTTCGCAGGAGGATTGGGATTAAAGAATGTTAACAGGAGGCTTGCATTATTGTACCCCGGAAAACATTCATTGAACATTGTGAATAACGGACGCTTACACATTATAAACCTAAAACTCAATTTACGGTGATTAACTGCTTACTGATTGATGACGAGCCATTGGCTTTGCAGGTGCTTGAAGATTTTGTACGTAAAATCCCTTATTTAAAATTAGCCGGCAAGTTTGAAGAGCCTTTATTGGCTTTACCTCTATTAGAAAAGCAAAGAATTGATTTGCTTTTTTTGGATATAAAAATGCCGGATATTTCAGGAGTGGATTTTTTTAAATCACTTTCTCATAAACCAGAGGTAATATTTACAACAGCGTATAGTGAGTTCGCAATGGATGGTTTTGAATTAAAGGCAATGGATTACCTGTTGAAGCCAATTTCGTTTGAAAAATTTGTTACGGCATGCAACCGGGTAAAGGATTTTTTAGAAGCTAAAAATATAAAAAGCCTCAAAGGCAGAGACTATTTTTTTATTAATGCAGCTCACAAGCTGCATAAAATTTTTTACAACGATATCTTATACCTTGAAGGGTTTAAAGATTATACAAAAATTTATTTATCTAATTCAACATCTCCACTGCTTGTATTGCATAGCCTTAAATATTTCGAAGATCTGTTACAGGAGAATGAATTCATTCGCATTCATCGTTCCTATATTGTTCCTATTCGTATTCTGAATACTATTTCACGCAAAGCGGTAACTATTGGCAGCAAATCATTACCTGTAAGCGATCATTACCGCGATAATTTATTTTCTTCAATTCAGCAAATGGTTGAATGATATGAAATTTATGAACCAGAAAGAAAATTATAGTATTCAGTTATTGATAACTCAAAACTTTTCTTATTGCTTCAGCTTTTAACAGGCATTCCTCCCATTCATTTTCCGGATCGCTATAGAAGGTAATTGCTGAGCCTGCCTGGTATGAAAGATAACCTGAGGATGCATTGTACATGATACTGCGTATAATTACATTAAAATCAAAATCGTCATTTGGAGAAATATAACCAAGTGCGCCTGAAAAGATTCCTCTTTTTGCTATTTCATATTTATCTATTAATTCCATTACTCTTTTCTTTGGAGCACCTGTCATAGAACCCATCGGAAAAGTAGACTTGATAATGTCTGTAAAAGGAATATTTCTCTTCAGCGCCCCGCTCACAGTTGATATCATCTGGTGAACCTGCGGAAAAGAATAAATACCGTACAGCTCCTCAACTCTTACAGTTCCTTCCTCACAGATCTTTGCAAGATCATTACGAACAAGGTCAACGATCATTACATTTTCTGAACGATCTTTTGCACTGCGCCATAAATTATCTTTACTTAATTGATCTGCTCTTTCATTTTGACTAACCCGTTTTGCTGTTCCTTTTATTGGCTGCGATAAAATTTCTTCACCCCGTTTTTTTAAGAATCTTTCAGGGCTTGCACAGATCAGCCATTGATCTTTTACTCTGTATAAAGCTGAAAAAGGATTTGGAGAAAGATCACTTAACCTTTTATAGGCAGCTACCGGGTCGATGGCAGTATGTTCAGCAAAAAACTCCTGGCAAAAATTTATTTCATAACAATCGCCACGAAGAATATGTTGTTTTAATTTATTAACTACAGAGATGTATTCGTCCTTCGTTATACGACCCTTAAGGATTTGCTTTACAGACAAAGAAAGCAGAGTAGCTGTTGATTTATTTATTTCATCAAAAACTTCCTCCGGGTCATCAGCTTCAATGATCATTTCATTTTCATTAAGCTGAATTAAAATTTCCGGTTCAAAGAAAAAAACATCAGGAAATTTGATATCCCCTTTTTTGATAGATGAATGTTTTTCTATTTCATTTTTCAGATCATAACTAAGATGTCCGAATAACCAGCCTGTATGAAGTGAATTCAATTTTTTAATGTTGAGGAACTGTTGCAATTGATCCAAAGCATTGCCTGCATCGGCCTTTATCTTTGACCTTACGCCTGCAGCGAGCAGGCACTCCATTGTGTGCGGCTTTATCTGGTATTGATGATTATCTAAAAAACAAAAAGTGTCGAACCGCTGTGCCCAGTTCAACACTTTTTCTTTGATTAGTTTAAAGTCACCGATTCGGAATGTACCGTTGACTAAAGTTGTTCTATTTAATGTATTGTTCAAAACGCCCCTTTGGGGAATGGGGTTTAATAATCTTCTTCTTCATCGTCATCATAACTTTTATCATTGAAGAGATCTTTGAATTCATCATCTTCAAATTTAAAATCATCATCATCACCAGCTTTTTTTCCGGTAGCGGTGCTGCTTTTTTTGCCTTTTGATTTAGGCACATCAAATTCTTCAAAATCAGGATCCCAGTTTTCCTCTTCTTCTGGTTTTTCCCATTCATCCAATTCCTCTTCTGCTACATCATCATCGTCATCATCTTCTTTGCTCTTTTTAGAAGATGTAACCGCAGTGCCCGCTTTTTTAGAAGAAGCCGTTGTTTCTTCATCATCCATGTCATCGTCATCATCATCTTCTAATTGTTTCTTTGATTTTGAAGACGGCTTTTTTGGAGATCCATTTCCGGGTTCAGGATTTTTTCCTGGTAATTTTTTTTCCTTATCAGATTTAGATGCCATATTCCAACAGGATTATAAGTGTAAAATTTCAGCGAAGTTTTTAATCCGCCAAATTTTTAAAACAATTTTTTTGATTAAAAAATATTTACTTATTCTACCTCAATGATCTGATCACGACCTGGCCCGTTTGAAATGAAATGAATATTTACGCCCAGGTATTGATTAATGAAATTTACATAGGTTTTCATCGTATCAGGCAAGTCGGAATACGATTTTGCTGCACTGGTTATTGTGTTCCACCCGGCAAAAGTTTTATACACCGGCTCCGGTTTTTGTCTTTCCAATTGAAAAGGCACTTCATAGACCTCTTTTCCGGATATTTTATATGCAATACAAACATCTAATTCTTTGAAAGCGTCCAGTACATCAGCCTTGGTCATTACAATTTTAGTTATACCGTTTATCATGCAGGCAAATTGAAGCGCCACAAGATCGATCCATCCGCAACGACGGGGTCGCCCTGTAGTTGCCCCGAACTCATTGCCCATTTTTCTTAACTCCTCACCTATTTCATTATCCAGCTCCGTAGGAAATGGGCCGCCGCCTACCCTCGTACAATATGCTTTTGTAACGCCGATCACATCTTTAATCTGTTGAGGCGCTACCCCTAATCCGCTGCATACACCAGCTGATATAGTATTTGAAGAGGTAACATAAGGGAATGTCCCGAAATCAATATCAAGCATGCTGCCCTGTGCTCCTTCAGCAAGTACCTTTTTTCCCCCTTTTATTTGATTGTTGATAAAATATTCCCCATTGACAATATTGAGTTGCTTTAAAAATTCTAAAGCATCAAAAAATTCTTCTTCCCATGCAGAAATATCTTCCTGGAAGCCAAAATTATCAAGTAGTCGCTGATGTTTTAATCGAAGCTTAATATATGAAGTGGTGAAATTTTTATCCAGAAGGTCACCAACCCTTAATCCATTGCGTCCTGTTTTATCCATATAGGTAGGACCAATTCCTTTTAATGTAGAACCGATCTTTTGATTACCCTTTGAAAGTTCTGCTGCTTTATCCAATGCACGATGTGTAGGAAGAATGAGGTGGGTTCTTTCTGCAATAAAAAGATTTTTTGTAAGATCAACACCAAATGAGGCGACGAGATCACATTCCTTTTTCAGTGTGATAGGATCAAGCACTACTCCATTGCCTATAAGATTGATAACTCCCGGATGAAAAACCCCGGAGGGTATTTGGTGGAGTACTACTTTTTTATCCTTTACATATAAAGTATGCCCTGCATTAGGTCCGCCCTGAAACCTTGCGATAAGATCATAGTCCTTAGCGAAGTAGTCGACAATTTTTCCTTTTCCTTCATCACCCCATTGCAGTCCGAGAATTACATCCACCATAGTTGGTTAAGTTATTTAGTCATGCTGATTTGTAAGTCATATTTTGTCACTTGATAATTCAACGATCCTTTTAACTTATTTGACCAATTTGACTTATTGACGCATTTGACTTTAACGGTGGCAAAAATAAGGTATCGGTAAAAAGAACACTGAATAAATAAAAAAGTCTTTGAAAAATAGGAGAAAATATTTTAGACCGTTTCGATTTAATTAGGAATATCTTCCGTATCATATCGTTCCACCGATTCAATACCGGGAAGATCCATTAAACTTTGGACAAGCTTATCCAACTCTTCCCGGTCATGAACATACAAACGTATATTTCCCTGGAACAATCCTTCTTTAGCTTCAATAGTAAGCGCCCCAATGTTTATTTTTAATTCCCCCGAAATAAGATTGGTTATTTTATTTACCACTCCCACATCATCAAGCCCGATTATTTTTATACCCGTAAGAAAGGAAATTTCTTTATTCTTTGCCCATTTTGTTTTTACTACCCTATGCCCATAGCTTGCTAACAGTCGGGCGGCATTGGGACAGTTAGTACGATGAATTGTTAATCCCTTCCCTGTAGTTACAAAACCAAAAACATCATCGCCGGGAATAGGCTTGCAGCAATTAGCAAGATGGTAAACAATTTTATCTGCAGACTCACCAAAGATAATAAGCTCCGCATCTTTTTTTCCTGTTGCCTGGTTAGGTATATAATCGATTTTTTCATGGGGAATTTTTATCGGCTTCGGTGACTCGATCCTATCACCGATCACTTTAAATTCCTTAAGCTCCTTGAGGTCAATATTTTTTACAGCTACCTGGTAAAAAAGATCAAGATTGGATGACAGCTTATACCATTGTACAAGCTCATCAATATTGTGTTGGGTAAAACCGGCACCCATTCCTTCCAGTTTTCTCTGCACAGTATATTTACCTTCATCTGCTACTTTTCTTTTTTCTTCCTTCATCGCATCTTTGATCCTTCCTCTCGCCTTTGCAGTAACTACGAAACCCAGCCAATCCTCGGATGGTTTTTGTTTATTGCTGGTAATGATTTCAACCTGGTCGCCGCTGCGCAACTTATGGCTGATAGGAACTAACTTGTGATTAACCTTAGCTCCAATTGTTTTCGTTCCAATAGCGCTATGAATACTAAAGGCAAAATCTAATGCAGTAGAACCAACAGGCAACATTTTTACATCGCCTTTGGGTGTATAAACATAAATTTCTTCTGCAAGAAAACTTGTTTTGAAATCCTGCAAAAAATCAATGCTGTCTGTTTCCTGGTTGCTGATCACCTCACGTATCTGCTGAAACCATTTATCAAAACGGCTTTCATCAGATGCATCTTCCTTATACTTCCAATGAGCTGCCAATCCTTTTTCAGCTATTTCATTCATTCGCTTGGTACGTATTTGAACTTCTACCCATCGACCTTGCGGACCCATCACAGTTGTATGCAACGCTTCGTAACCATTACTTTTAGGGTTGCTTAACCAATCTCTTAGTCTTTCCGGTGAGGGTGTGTATTCGTCTGTGATCATAGAATACACTTTCCAGCAATCTTCTTTTTCTTTTTCAGTTGGTGAATCGAGTATAACCCGAATAGCGAACAAATCATATACTTCTTCAAAAGCAACCCCTTTCTTTTTCATTTTGGTCCAGATGGAGTGGATGCTTTTAGGGCGGCCAAATATTTCTGCATTAAAATGTCCTTTTTCGAGTTTTTCTTTTATTGGCTTTACAAACTCATTTATATATTTAGTCCTTTCTCTTTTTGTTTCAGCAAGTTTTTGTGCAATGTCTTTATAGGTTTCCGGTTCCATGTATTTCATGGCCAGATCTTCCATTTCAGTTTTGATATTATACAGGCCCATGCGATGTGCAAGCGGTGCATATACATAAACAGTTTCCGAAGAAATTTTTAATTGTTTTTCCCGCTTCATACTGTCGAGAGTTCGCATGTTGTGCAATCGATCTGCAAGTTTTATTAAAATAACACGGGGATCGTCAGTAAGTGTGAGCAGTATTTTTTTAAAGTTCTCAGCTTGCTGAGATGCGTTTACATCAATTACATTCGATATTTTGGTAAGCCCATCCACGATGCGGGCAATTTCATTTCCAAATTCTCTTTCCACATCATCAAGTGAAATATCAGTGTCTTCAACAGTGTCATGCATCAATGAGCAGATGGTAGAACGAACGCCTAAACCAATTTCTTCTACACAAATTTTAGCAACAGCAAGTGGATGTAAAATATAAGGCTCGCCACTTTTCCGACGCATGGTTTTATGCGCCTCTGCAGCCATTTCAAATGCTCTTCGGATAAGATCTTTATCTCCCGGCTTCAATTTGGTCTTCAGGTCCCGCATCAGGGCACGATATTCCCTTATGATAAGCTTTTTTTCTTGCTCTTCATTAAGGTTATATTTCGGTATTGGTGAAAGAGTTTCCACAAATACGAATTTACGAAAAAGCACCCGTCTGTTTTGGTTAAATGATATACATTTGCAGCCCTAAAAGAAAAGAAGTCAAATGAGTCATAGTGGTCAAGATCAACCGAAATTTTATTTGACCAGTTTGACTTATGACTATCGATTATAAAAACCGGATGTGGTGAAATTGGTAGACACGTCAGACTTAGGATCTGATGCCGTAAGGTGTGGGGGTTCGAGTCCCTCCATCCGGACTTAGAATTAAAGATTAATGTTTAATGGGTTAATTCTGCTAGTAATTTTTATTGCCTGAATCTTCAACTCCTTTTTGATTAAACTTTTAAACGCTTAAACTGTTAAACGTACATTATGGCTACAGTAACGAAGGAAAACATCGGCGAGCTGCATGAAAGGCTGACATTGAAATTAGAAAAGGCAGACTACCTGCCCTCTTTTGAGAAATCATTAAAAGAATACAGCAAAAAAGCAAACATTCCAGGTTTTCGTAAAGGCATGGTTCCTTCAGGATTAATAAAGAAAATGTACGGCCCATCTTTATTTACTGATGAAGTACTGCGTTCTGTAGATCGTGAGCTTATTAAATACATGGAAGACGATAAACTGGAAATCTTTGCTCAACCACTTCCTGTTGAAATGGATATTCGTCAACTCGATGTCAATAATCCTGCTGATTATATTTTCCATTTTGAAGTCGGGATGAAATCGGAGTTCCAGTTGCCTGATCTTGGCAAAACAAAAACTACAAAGTATGTAGTAACTGTAACCGATGAAATGATTGATAGTGAAATAGCAAGATTGCAAAACCGCTACGGAAATATGAAAGATAAAGATATTGTAGATACAGATGAAGATGTACTGAATGTTCAATTCATAGAAACCGATGAGAACGGCAATAATATCGAGGGCGGAATTACGAAAGATAATTCTGTACTTGTTAAATATTTCAAAGAAGATTTTCGCACCTACCTGAGAGGAAAAGTGGTTAATGATTTTGTTTTAACACAATTAGATAAAGCTTTTGATACAAAAGAACTGGAATGGATGATAAGTGATCTTGGCCTTGATAAAGAAGATGCCACATCATCTCAAAAAAGTTTCAAAATCCTGATTACAAAAATTGGCTTGCTGGAAAAAAGAGAATTGAATGAAGATTTTTTTAACCAGCTTTATCCAGGTCAGGAAATAAAAACAGAAGAAGATTTTCGCAAAAAAATAAAAGAAGAGATACAGGCATATTGGAATAGCCAATCAAGAAATCAATTGCAACACCAGGCTTATCATGAATTACTAGATCATACTACAATTCATTTTCCTGAAGGTTTTTTAAAAAAATGGATGAAGACACAGGGAGACCAGGCAAAAGATCAACCGCCAAAAACAGATGAAGAAATTGAGAAAGAATTTCCTTCTTTCTTAAATCAACTCAGATGGACATTAATATCTGACAAGATCGTAAATGATAATGCCATACAGGTACAACCAGAGGAGATAAGAGGTTTTGCGAAGCAACAGCTTTTTAGCTATATGGGCTCAGGCAATTTAAGTGACGATCAGCCCTGGGTAAAAGATTATATAGATAAAATGACGAAGGATCGTAAATATGTAGAAGATGCTTATGGCCGGATACAAACACAAAAAGTATTTGAATGGGCCGAAACCCAACTAAAGCCTGAAGAAAAAGATATAAGCGTAGAAGATTTTACAAAGATGAATGAAGAACACCAGCATCATCATCATTAGTTAATTTGACATGAGTAACTGTCTTAAAAAGGTTGACAAGAAATATCCTGTCAACCTTTTTAATTTTCATCGCAGTATTAATAAGTCAACTTGTCACTGATTTTGTGATTACGCCAATTGGACGGATATTTGAGGATTAGGTAAAAGTTGATAAGTTAGAAGCTGACATTGAAATCTATTATTTCCTCTTGTTCCTTTCAACCTATCAACTAATTAACTTATCAATTATTCAACATGAGCTTTAATTCAGAATTTGAAAAGTATGCTGTAAAGCATCGGGGCATTTCCAGCAATACATTAAATAGTTATGCCTCGCATTTAGTAACTGCACTTACTCCCAACATCATTGAAGAGAGACCAATGAATGTAGCTGTAATGGATGTATACAGCCGGTTAATGATGGACCGTATCATTTTTCTTGGTTATCCCATAAATGATGAAGTAGCGAATATTGTTACTGCCCAGTTGCTCTTTCTTGATTCAACAGACAGAACAAGAGATATCAATATGTACATTAATAGCCCCGGCGGTAGCGTATATTCCGGCCTGGGTGTATATGATACCATGCAGTATGTAACGCCGGATATTGCGACCATTTGTATTGGTATTGCTGCTTCCATGGCTTGTGTTTTATTGGCAGCAGGTTCCAAAGGAAAAAGAGCCGCTCTAAAACATGCCAGGATAATGATGCATCAACCAAGCGGCGCCATTGGTGGTCAGGCAAGCGATATCGAAATAACAGTAACTGAAATAAGAAAATTAAAAAGAGAATTATACGAAGTGATCAGTGTACATAGCGGGAAAACCATTGAGCAGATTGAAAAAGATTTTGACAGGGATCATTGGATGACAGCAATTGAATCAAAAGAATATGGTCTTGTAGATGAAGTATTAGTCACTAATCCAAGAAAACAAAAAAAGGATTAGGTTAATTTTTAAATTTTATTCCCAACTTTTTAAATACAGTACATGAATCATAATCAATTTTTATATAGCGATTGGAAAGCAGATGACGATGATGAGCAGGAAGAACAACCCAAATCTGACCTGAAAATGTTCAGTAAAAAACTCGAAAAATATTTTTTTGAAACCCGCAGTATTTATTTGTGGGGTGTAGTTGATGACAAAAGTGCAAGAGACATTGTAAGCAAATTATTATTACTGGATGCTGATAAACCTGGTCAGGAGATCAAATTTTATATCAATAGCCCAGGTGGCGTTGTAACAAGTGGTATGGTAATGTATGATACCATGCAAATGATCAAAAGCCCCGTTAGCACTATTTGCATGGGCCTTGCCGCCTCTATGGGAAGTATTCTTTTAAGCGGTGGCGTAAAAGGGAAACGTTTCATTTATCCTCATGGCGAAGTAATGATCCATCAGCCTTCTTTAGGTGGACAATTTCAAGGTGTAAGCGCTGATTTGGAAATACAGGCTAAACAAACTCAACGTGTAAAAGAGATCGGAGCCCAGATATTGGCTAAAAATTGCGGTAAAACAGTCGAACAAATTATGCGGGACTTTGACAGGGATTACTGGATGGATGCCAAAGAAGCGCTTGGGTATGGTATTGTGGATGGTCTGGTAGAAAAACTTTAGCCCCTTCTATAGGTTAACTCTTACTGTTTTTATTCACTTTAGGCGTTAAAAGCCAGTTTTAAGAAAAATAAAGCCGTCTTAGTCAGGGCGGTTTTATAATTTTGTGAGTTATAAATCCGTTTTGAGACCGTTATAATATAAACAGATGGCAAAAAACCCCTTACATTGTTCGTTTTGTGGCCGAAATAGAGATGAGGTTAAGATTCTTATTGCCGGGCAGGACGGGCATATCTGTGAAAATTGCGTTGAGCATGCCCGGGAGATCATTGAACAGGAACTTGTGGTGAGAGATGATAAAACAGCTACCACTTTTAAGCTTACTGTAAAAAAGCCCATGGAGGTCAAAAAATTCCTTGATGAATATGTGATTGGGCAGGATGATGCAAAAAAAGTATTAGCTGTAGCTGTTTATAATCACTATAAACGCTTGCAACAAAAAGTAACCGATACACATACAGGACACGATGTTGAAATAGAAAAAAGCAATATCGTAATGGTAGGTGAAACAGGAACCGGTAAAACATTGCTTGCAAAAAGTATTGCAAGAATGCTGAATGTACCATTCACAATTGTTGATGCTACCGTATTTACCGAAGCCGGATATGTTGGCGAAGATGTTGAAAGTATTTTGACAAGGTTATTACAGGTTTGCAATTATGATGTGGCAGCAGCAGAACGTGGTATTGTATATATTGATGAAATAGATAAAATTGCCCGTAAAGGAGATAACCCATCCATTACCCGTGATGTAAGTGGCGAAGGTGTTCAGCAGGGTATGTTGAAATTGTTAGAAGGCACTGATGTATTAGTTCCCCCCCAGGGTGGCCGTAAACATCCTGAACAAAAGCTTATCAAAATCAATACACAGAACATTCTTTTCATTTGTGGCGGCGCTTTTGATGGTATTGATAAAATCATTGCCCGCCGTGTACAAACAAATACTATCGGCTTTAATGTTGATAAAGAACAACAGGAAAATATTAAAAAGAACCTGCTACGTTATATCAATGCACAGGATCTGAAATCATTTGGGTTGATTCCTGAATTGCTGGGCCGTTTACCTGTAGTTACACACCTCGATCCGCTTGACGCATCTATCCTGAGAGCTATTCTTACCGAACCAAAAAATGCTTTGGTAAAACAATACAAAAAATTATTTGACCTTGAAGGCATTCAATTGAGTATTGAAGAAGAGGTACTCGATTTTATGGTAGAAAAAGCAATGGAATATAAATTGGGCGCAAGAGGATTGAGAAGTATATGTGAAGGTATTCTTACGGATGCGATGTTTGAACTACCCTCTTCAAAAGTGACACAGTTTATTCTTGATATGGAATATGCAAGAAGAAAATTTGATAAGAGTAAATTGAGCTTATTGAAAGTGGCATAATTAGAACAGGATTTCCGGGATTTAAAAGATATTTGGTCAGACAAAATTGTCTGACCTTTTTTTTAAAATAATTTTTATGCAGGAACTTATAGAAAAATTAAAAGCAGAAGCGGGTCTTACAGATGAGCAGGCAAAAAAAGCCATTCAATCCATAAAGAATTTTGTGATAGAAAAATTCCCGATGCTTGAAGGCGCTGTAAGTAGTTTATTTGGTCCCGAATAAATTATCTGATTACTCCGCAATGTTTTCCTCTTGGATTATTGGCTGCCTGGTAGGGAGTAAAGCTTCTTGCACAGCTTTCAAAAAATATAATAAGGATGACAAGGGCAAGTATGATTCTTGTTTTCATAGTTAACAGATTTTTTTCAAAACTACAATCTGTTCTATTCAGAACAAAAATGTAATTACTACTGAAATTTTCTATTCTATTGCAGGTAGTTTAATGCCTGTTTCCTGAAAAATTACTTGCGGGTTTTAAACAAAACATCCCGGCGATACAACCGGGATGTGAATTAATGGGTACATTCTTTATTTGGTTTTTCGTCCAAACTTAGGTGGGTCCGCTCTTGCGGAGCTTAGCTGCAACCGCCCTGGTTACCGCAGTTTAGGCATTTATAACAGGTTCCGCTCCGCATCATAATATGTCCACATACATTACATGCCGGGGCATCACTCTGCATATTTTTGGCTGCTGCATTTAATGCATCAATACCTGTTTCCGTTTTCATTCCTGAATTTACAGGAGCTATACGTTGGTTTTTTGAAGGTTGGGATGCTGCGCCTCCATTGGGTGAACCAATAATGCGAACACTCGATAATTCAGGCTCACTTGCATACTCAAGATTGGAAGGTATATCATCCCAATCATCAGCACCTGTATTCATTACTTCTGGTTTGTCAATTACGTGTACAAGATCAGTACGTCCAAGATATTCATAACCCAAAACACGGAATATAAAATCAACAATCGATGTTGTGGATTTAATATTAGGATGTTCTACAAACCCTGATGGATCAAATTTTGTGAACGCAAATTTATCAACGAATTCTTCAAGTGGTACTCCGTATTGAAGACCGATAGAAATGGATATAGCAAAGCAGTTCATCATGCTACGCATTGTAGCTCCTTCTTTTGCCATATCTATAAATATTTCTCCTAATGTTCCATCGCTGTATTCACCGGTACGTAAAAAAATGGCTTGTCCATTGATCTTGGCCTTTTGAGTAAAGCCACGACGCTTAGCAGGTAATGAACGACGTTCAACAATACTAGCAAGTTTTCTTTTCAATTTTGTATCAGGAGATGATTGAACTCTTTTCTGCACTTCTTCCAACAACTCTTCAACTGTGAGTTTGCTCATGTCAACAATGTTTGAATCTAATTGCTGACCTACTGACAACTGTTGGCTGGCAACTGCTGATTGTTGGCTGCTTGCTGAATCTTCTGTTTTCTTTTTCTTATCGCTTTTATTACTTAGTGGCTGAGAAAGTTTGGAGCCGTCACGATATAAAGCACACGCCTTAAGTCCCAACTCCCAACTAAGCATATAAGAGTCTGCTATTTCTTCCACAGTAGCTTCATAAGGTAAGTTTATTGTTTTAGAAATAGCTCCACTAATAAAAGGTTGAGTAGCTCCCATCATGCGAATGTGACCATGCGCATGAATGTAACGTTGTCCTTTCTTTCCACATTTGTTGGCACAGTCAAAAACGGGCAGGTGTTCTTCTTTAAGATGCGGAGCTCCTTCAAGCATACCGGTACCACATACATAATCGTTGGCAGCCTCTATTTGCTCATCGGAAAATCCTAAAGCTTCAAGCAGGCTCCATTCAAAATCATTGTATTGTTCAGGAGTAAATCCAAGACGTTGCAGGCATTCTTCTCCCAAGGTATATTTATTGAAAACAAAACCAATTTCGAAAGCTGTGGCAGCAGCAACGTCAAGTCTTTTTATTTCATCAGCAATAAATCCCTTTTCACTTAATGATTGATGATTGATAAAAGGTGCTCCCGCAAATGATGCAGCGCCAACAGCATATTTAATGATCGCATCATTTTCTTTTTCAGTATACCCCAGGTTCTTTAATGCAGCAGGTACTGATTGATTAATGATCCTGAAATAACCACCACCGGAAAGCTTTTTAAATTTCACCAATGCAAAATCGGGTTCAACGCCGGTAGTATCACAGTCCATTACCAAACCAATTGTTCCCGTTGGCGCAATTACAGTAGCCTGTGCATTACGATAGCCATATTTATTTCCAAGCTCAACTGCATCATCCCATGCTTTACATGCGGCTTTCAGCATATAATCAGGACAATATTTTGCTTTAATGCCCTGTGGTTTTAAACTTAAACTCTCATATTCATCAGCATCATAAGCTGCCAGGCGATGATTACGCATTACCCGCATCATATGCTCACGATTCTCTGTATAGCGGGGGAACGCACCAAGGCTCTGAGCCATTTCAGCAGATGTTTTATATGCAGTACCCGTCATGATAGCGGTGATAGCCCCGGCAATTGCTCTTGCTTCTTCACTGTCATAAGGAATGCCACTAACCATTAACATTGTTCCAAGGTTAGCATAACCCAATCCAAGTGTTCTGTATTCATAACTTAATTGCGCAACTTCTTTACTCGGGAATTGTGCCATTAATACAGATACTTCCAAAACAACAGTCCATAGTCGGCAATTGTATTCGTAACCTTCAACATCAAAATGATTATTTTCCGTATCAAAAAATTTCATCAGGTTAGCAGATGCAAGATTGCAGGCTGTATTATCAAGGAACATGTATTCCGAGCAAGGGTTAGAGGCTCTTATCTCACCACCCTCAGGGCAGGTATGCCATTCATTGATGGTAGTATTATATTGTGTTCCCGGATCAGCACAACGCCATGCTGCATAAGATATCTGGTTCCATAATTCACGGGCTGGTATTTTTTTCATTACTCTTCCATCCATTCTTCCTTTTAATTCCCAGTCCTCATCGTTTTTCAATTGTTTAAAAAATGAGTTGGGAATACGAACAGAGTTATTAGAGTTCTGCCCGGAAACAGTTTTATATGCTTCACCTTCGTAATCGCTCGGATAACCTGCATTGATCAATGCCCCTACTTTTTTCTCTTCTTCCACTTTCCAGTTGATAAATTCGACGATCTCAGGATGATCAAGATCTAAACAAACCATCTTAGCTGCACGACGGGTAGTTCCTCCGCTTTTAATAGCGCCGGCAGCTCTATCGCCTATCTTTAAAAAACTCATTAATCCTGATGATGTGCCGCCACCACTTAATTTTTCTCCCTCGCCGCGAAGATTAGAAAAGTTAGTACCTACTCCTGATCCATATTTAAAGATTCTTGCTTCGCGTACCCAAAGGTCCATGATGCCTCCGTCATTAACTAAGTCATCAGTGACACTAAGAATGAAACATGCATGAGGCTGCGGTCTTTCATAAGCCGAAGTAGATCGCTTTAATTCGCCATCAATCGGGTCAACATAATAATGACCTTGCGGTTTACCTTTTATACCATAGCTCTCGTATAGGCCTGTATTGAACCACTGCGGACTATTGGGTACACACATTTGATTTAGGATGGAATACACCAATTCTTCATAAAATATTTGCGCATCGTTTTCGGACGCAAAATATCCATATCGCTCACCCCATACCCGCCAGCAATTGGCAAGACGATGAGCTACTTGTTTGGCAGATGTTTCTCTGCGAAGACTACCATCTGGTTGAGGAACCCCGGCTTTACGAAAATATTTTTGCGCTAAAATATCGGTTGCGATCTGGCTCCATTGTTTGGGAACTTCAACATTGTTCATTTCGAAAACGACTTCTCCATTCGGATTACGAATAATTGAAGTGCGATAATCATATTCAAACAAATCGAACACTTTCACGTCGTCCCGGGTATAGCGACGTGAAAACTGCAACCCGCCTCTGGTGGAAGCTTGTTTTTTATTTGCCATAACTTAAAGAATTTCTCGGGTTAAGTAATTGTTAACGGAGAAGACGAAAATATTTTTAATAAAATGAAATTCAAACCCCCAGATATTCACATATTGTGGATAAGCGAGTCCAAAATTATGCCACTTCAGGCCTGTAGTGCATTCGGGAATTTCTTCACAATAAGACAATGGTTATTTGATAAAATTTTTTTGGAAAATCAGTATAGGAGTTGTAAAAAAAATTATAGTCTTTATTATACTTTCCAAATACAAAATGGGTAAGGGTTTTTACGAACATATTCTTTAGGAATATTGATTTTACTACCATTTCTTTAATATCATTCATTGAAATGCTTTACAGAAAGGGATTACAGCCACTATTAAATCGAAGAAAATTATTTATTAAAAAAAGAAGGTAAAAATTTCGTTTGTGGCAGGCGTAAGAAATGTTTATTGTCTTTTGTAAAAAAACATATCCTGATACATTTGTTACAAGAACATAATAAACCCCAATCGAAGCTAAAAAGCCGAAAAGTTTTCGCATTTTTGCATATCAACCAGTACCGGATGAAGTCAACGATTTACAATTCATTAGCAGAGAAAAAGAGACAGGGAAAAAAGTCTTTTGCAGTATTGATCGATCCCGATAAAGTAAATGCAAAGATGCTTGATGAGCTCACCGGGCTTTGCGTTTCGGCAAAGGTTGATTATTTGCTCGTAGGCGGCAGCCTCGTTATTTCCAATCATCTTGAGGTATGTGTGCAGCATATAAAACGTAATTGCTCTATTCCTGTTATCTTATTCCCCGGCAGCTCATCTCAAATAACCAAATATGCGGATGCATTGCTTTATTTGTCATTGATCTCTGGTCGCAATCCGGAACTATTGATCGGTCAACATGTAGTTTCTGCTCCTTTTGTAAAACAAAGCGGATTAGAAATATTACCTACCGGTTATATGGTAATTGATGGCGGTGCGCCAACAACTGTTTCTTATATAAGTAATGCCTCTCCTATCCCTGCTGACAAAAATGAAATTGCTATGTGTACAGCAATGGCTGGTGAAATGCTTGGAATGAAATTAATTTACATGGATGCAGGCAGCGGAGCTAAACGGGCTATCAATGAAGGCATGATAAAAATTATAGCTGATCATATTGAAGCGCCTCTGATCATTGGCGGAGGTATTCTTCATCCTGAAAAAGCTTATCTCAACTGCAAAGCCGGTGCTGATGTAATTGTTGTTGGCAATGCAATTGAAAAAGATGCTTCACTTATAAAAGAGATGAGTGATGCGGTGCATTCCATTCCTGTTAAAGTAATTTGATCATCTCAATTCTTCCACCTTCACCCTCGTCGGCGAATCTTTTCCACTAATAATACTCCTTGAACTTAATGCAATGGATTTAATGATCATTACCATATTATCTATATCGAGTGTTTCAATCTGGTCGCTTAGTTTATGATAGTTTGGCTCACTGTCCATTTTTGAAGTTGAAATGGTATGTGCCGGAACCCCCAACCTGGCCAGCGTTGCGTTATCCGAACGATAAAATAATTGTTGTTCGGTGTAAGGATCAGGATAAAAAGTAAAACCGGTTCCTTCTAAATTTTTTTGAAGAATAGAACCCATGTCTGTTTTTTCATATCCTGTAATATAAGCTGAGTTCTTTCCCCATTTACTTTCTGTTCCTATCATTTCTATATTGAACATCGCAACAACTTTTGCCGGATCAAATTGCCTGGAAAAATATTGTGAGCCAAAGCCGCCTTCTTCTTCAGCAGTAAAAGCAGCGAATACAATTGTTCTTTCATTATTAGCAAGTGCTTTAAAATATTTGGCCAGCATTATCACACCCGTTGTTCCTGCGCCATCATCGTTAGCACCATTATAAATCGAATCCCCATCCACAGGTTTACCAATTCCCAAATGATCATAATGACCTGAAAAAATTACGTATTCATCTTGCTTACTTTTTCCCGGTAATATGCCTATCACGTTGGTTAAAGGTTGTTCTGAAATTTCATGTTTTGCTTCAATAGAAAAAGTTTTAGGAATTAAATTACCTAATATGAAAATGATATTTTTATCCGTTTTAAAAAGAGATCGTTTTAAAAAGGCAAGTCTTGAAAAGTTAGCTGCATAACTTTCATCTACCATTACCACAACATTTTTATTAGCTTGAACAAATGAGCTGGCCTGTCTTGAAAGACTTCCTCCTGCATTTATTGTTGTTATCTCGTATCCTGAAGATTGATCGATCTTTAATTCCGGGTGACAGGTTACCACAATAATATTTTTTTCACTTGCCGGCTTTCCATCCAATATTACAGATAAACTGATAAGTCGTGGTTGGATCATTGCAAACCCCTGTTTATAAGTTTTGCTGTTATTAAAAGTTTGCAATCCGATTTTTTTAAATTCATCGCTGATAAAATCGGCCGCTTTATCAATATCCGGAGTAAAAGCTTTACGGCCTCTCATATCATCAGAAGATAATGTTCTTTCAATACGTTCAACTTCTTTTGCATTGATGATATCATCAATCTTAGCTTGTGCAAATAAAAAAGAGGTTGTAAAAAGTAATAACCCTGCAAGAAAATATTTCTTCATGTAAACTATTAATTGTTGATGCTGAATTGTCGAATTGCTAAACAATGAAACCATTTAACAACTTAACTATTTTGATTATAAGCTCATCATTTCCTTAAACTTCACTGTCTGTCTCCGGCTTACTTCAATTTTTTCTCCGCCTTTTAACTCGAGCAAGAGTCCTCCGTTAAAGTAAGGCTCTATTTTATCAATCATGCGAAGGTTGACGATATGTTTGCGGTTAGCACGGAAAAAAGTTTTTTCATCTAATCTTTCTTCTAACGCATTTAATGATTTTAAAATAAGCGGCTTGTTATTACCAAAAAATACTTTAGCATAATTACCCACACTTTCAAACAATCTTATCTCACTTAATTTTACAAACCAGCATCTCTCTCCATCTTTTACAAATACCTGGTCGTTTTCTGTAAGAATGCTGTTATTGAAATTTTCTGTTTCACTGCCAGGTTCTTTTGTTTCTGCAAAATGTAATTTTTGTATCGCATCCGCCAATCGCTTTGGCTCTACCGGTTTCAGCAAATAATCCAAAGCATTTACTTCAAAGGCTCTTAGCGCAAATTCATCATATGCTGTTGTAAAAATTACCTGCGGCGTTCTTTCTAACTGTGATAGCATATCAAAACCAGTCTTGCCTGGCATTTGAATATCTAAAAAAATAAGATCGGGATGCTGGCTCTCGATTTTTGTAATTCCTTCTTCGGCATTGGCAGCTTCATCAATGATCTCTATTTCAGGAAAATCCTGTAACAGCTTTTTTAATTCTGCTCTTGCTAAGCGTTCATCATCAATAATTATAGCTTTCATGTAAATCTGTTTAATATGAACAGTTCAAAAGTTCAATGGTTTTCTCAGGCATTAACTTCTAAACTGTATTCACTGGTATTTGCACCTTTGCCTCTACCAATGTTGGATTGACTTGTTTTATTTCAAACTTTGCTTTATCTCCATATAATAAACTTAATCGGTTGGTTGTGCTTGAAAGACCAAAGCCTTCAGTATTTGAATATCCATTTAAATAACCAGTATTTTGGACAGTTAGTTCATGATAATGATCTTTAAAATCGGAGATGATCTTTACCACTCCGCCATTTATTTGTTTACTGATGCCATGTTTGATAGCATTTTCAACAAGTGTCTGCAACATCATAGGTGGTACGGGCTGATCTAATGTATCTTCATCTATATCATATTCTATTTTCAATCTGTCTTCAAACCGCATATTCTCTAAAGCGAGATAATCTTTCACAATATCCAGTTCTTTTTCAAAAGAGACTGTTTCGGCTTTTTCCACCTGCATGCTGCTACGCAAAATATTACTTAGCTCTGTAACCGCTTCTCTTGCTCTTTGTGGATTTTCTTCTACCAACGCACGGATACTATTCAATGAATTAAAAATGAAATGAGGATTGATATGTGCCTTAATAGTTTTTAGTTCGAGTTCTTTGATCAATGTTTCCAATTGAAGCGTATCCATTTGCTGCCTTCTGCTTTTCTCAATGAAATGATAAAAGTAATAGATCAAAACCCAGGGCAAAATAAATAAGCCATTATCGACAGTAGAACCCATGAATTTATTTATGAAACTTAGCTTACGACTACCTTCTGTATCCAAATGAAAAAAGCTCAAAAGACCAAGATTAATAAGACTGTAGATAGCGGAAGTGACTACCATTGCAATGATCATTTTCGGGATCACTTTTTCAATGGATTGCATCATCCAGCCACGCCATTTTATAATAAGACGAAGTACATGTGTCGTTAAAATACCTGCAGTAAAAACAATAGTTATCCGGCTTAAAATGTTTGGCCAGGAAATATTGACTTTATAAGCATGAGCAAAGAACAACATGACCAGGCCCACAAATCCCCATCCGCAGAACTGCAATAACCAATACCTGGAATTACTTTTACGCATAACGGCGAAATTAGTCAATCCCTGCTGGGAACAATCCCCGTAAATATACCAGTGGCAGATAACTCTTACAAATGGGGTACTGAATTATGAGAAATTGCTTGTCCAATCTTGATCTCAGGCAATTATTACTTATATAATGTTTAGCAAAAAAGGCTGAATGGAAAGCATTAATTTTACAACGTTTAAATTCTGTGCATGGAAATAACACCCGGGCCACTTTTAAAGACCATCAATTCACCCGCCGATCTCAAAAAATTACCAAGGGAAAAGCTTCACCAGGTTTGCGATGAACTTCGGCAATATATTATTGATGTGGTTAGTGTTTACGGTGGTCATTTCGGAGCAAGTCTTGGCGTAGTAGAATTAACAGCCGCCCTTCATTATGTTTATAATACACCTTATGATCAATTGGTATGGGATGTGGGCCATCAGGCGTATGGTCATAAAATATTAACTGGTCGTCGTGACAATTTTATTACTAACAGAAAATACAAAGGTCTTAGTGGATTTCCTAAGAGAAGCGAAAGCGAATACGATACATTCGGCGTTGGTCATTCTTCTACTTCTATCTCTGCTGCATTGGGCATGGCAATGGCTGCAAAATATAAAGGAGAAAAGGACAGGAAAATCGTTGCCGTAATCGGAGATGGTGCCATGACGGCAGGTCTTGCATTTGAAGCAATGAATCATGCAGGTGTTGCTGACACAGACATGCTTATCATTTTAAACGATAACAACATGGGTATTGATCCTAATGTTGGAGCGTTAAAAGAATATCTTACTGACATCACCACTTCGCCCACTTATAATAAAGTAAAAGATGATGTTTGGAAATTACTGGGCAAACTTCCTGTCGGTAAAAATTTTACCCGTGCAATGGGGCATAAATTAGCTGAAGGATTAAAAGGAATGGTAAGCAGCAGCGCTAATTTATTTGAAGCACTAAAGCTTCGCTACTTCGGACCAATTGATGGGCACAATGTGGCCAAGCTTGTTGACACATTAAAAGATCTTCGTGAAATACCAGGACCAAAAATTTTGCATGTACTTACCGTGAAAGGAAAAGGTTATGCATTAGCAGAAAAAGATCAAACAAAATGGCATGCTCCCGGATTGTTTGATAAAATAACAGGCGAAATACAAAAGAAAAAATTTGATCTTCCCCAGCCGCCAAAATACCAGGATGTATTTGGACATACAATTATTGAATTGGCTGAAAAAAATGAAAAGATATTTGGCATCACTCCTGCCATGCCTTCGGGTTCATCATTAAAATATATGATGGAAAAAATGCCAGCCAGGGCATTTGACGTTGGCATTGCAGAACAACATGCAGTAACATTGGGTGCAGGTATGGCTACACAGGGAATGAAAGTTTTTTGCAACATTTATTCTTCATTTATGCAAAGGGCATACGACCAGGTAATACATGATGTAGCTATTCAAAATCTTCCTGTAATATTTTGCCTGGACCGTGCAGGTCTTGTCGGCGATGATGGGCCCACGCATCATGGTGCTTATGATATTGCTTATATGCGCTGCATACCTAACATGATCGTAAGTGCTCCTCTAAATGAAAGCGAATTAAGAAACCTAATGTACACAGCACAATTAGATTCAACAACGAATCCATTTGTGATCCGTTATCCAAGAGGTGAAGGCGTAATGCCCGAATGGAAAACAGAAATGAAGGAAATAAAAATTGGCACAGGCAGAAAATTGAAAGAAGGAAAAGATATTGCTATACTTTCTTTTGGTCATCCAGGAAATTTTGCCGCTGCTGCTATCCGTGATTTAAAAAACGATGGATTAAATCCGGCTCATTATGATATGCGGTTTGCCAAACCTTTAGATGAAACATTGCTTCATGAGGTTTGTAAGCAATATGAAAAGATAATTACTGTAGAAGATGGAACCATAGAAGGAGGGATTGGCAGTGCCGTCCTGGAATTTATGGCGCAGCATGGTTATAAAAATGATATTAAAATAGTAGGCATCCCCGACAGAATTGTTGAACACGGCTCACCTAAAGAATTACATCACGAATGTGGTTACGATGCTGAGGCTATTAAAAAAACTGTACTTGAAATGATGAAAGGAAAAGTATCGGTAACTGTGCTATAATATTCTGGCATTCTATTTCTTTTATCTAAACACCCCATTCATTCGCTCAATTACTTAAATTTAGGAAAGCAATTCCACCAATGCCTTTTTACCGCTATTATACAATATGTTTTATTGTAACAACTCTTACTACTCCTGTTTATTTATTATCCCAATCTTTTAATTCCGGATATAATTTCAAACATCTGAATGTACAAAACGGTCTAACGCAGAATATAGTTTATCATTTTTTACAAGACAGCCGGGGATATATGTGGGTAGGCACTCATAATGGGCTTAATTTATATGACGGCGCCAGAACAATTAATTTTCTGCATAATGAAAAGGAAAAAACATCAATAGGTGGTGATTTTATTACAAGCCTGTTAGAAGATTCGTCACAGCGGATTTGCGTAGGAAATGAAAGTGGGATCGATCTGTATAATCCTGCCACTAATTCATTTAAGCATTTTGGCGTTGACAGGCCGGATGGCACAAATGAAAATACTTATTGTGTCGCTTTAGGATTTGTACATGCAGATGATCTTTGGATTTTAGAAACAAAAACAAGATCAGTCAGATCTTTAAATATTAAAACAGGTCATACTTCATTTATTGCCAATATCAATGCGTCACATGCCCAGCTGTTTAAAGGCTCCGAAGGAACTGTACATATATGGTCGGCATATGATAAAGGAACTATACACCAGGTATATAAAAATTTTAAACTGATCTCAGAACATACCTACTTCGATGGCAAATATGATCTTATTGATCCGGAGTTAGAGGTCATTCATATCCTGCAGCAAAACGATAGTACTGTTTGGCTTTCTACGAATAAAGGGCTTGTAAAACTTAATCCTGTTCAAAATAAATACATCCTGTTCAATCAATGGAAAAATCAAAGTATTAAAGAAGTAAGGAACTCAACGCTTGTAGGAACAAATCAATTATGGGTGGCCACAGGTACTTCAGGCATTTACATCTTTGACATCAGCACCAATAAATTCATTGAAAATTACAGGAACGATAAATTGAATCCATTCAGTATTTGCAGCGATAATATTGTTTCACTTTATTTTGACAAGATTGGAAATTTTTGGTGCGGCAGTTATGGCAATGGGGCAAGCTATACCAATACAGGCAATAAATTTTTTAGTTCCTATGTTTCAAAAGACGACGTGCAGGCATGGAATGGCAATAATTACATTCACTGGTTTGGATCTGATGCTGCTGGCAATATCTGGTGCACATTCGATTATATTCCGGGCTTCCTGATATTGGATAAGAACCTCCAGATAAAAAGATTTACTATTCCCTTTTTTGAAGATGGATCGGTATTCAATCCCTCCATGTACAAGTTGATCTTTGAATCGCCTGAAGAAGTGTGGTGTACCAGTAATAAAGGATTATATAGTTATAATCCCGTAACGGGTAAAATTCGGCAAATAAAATATGAATTGCTCAACGAAGAACTACAAGGAAGTATCTGGATAAAGGATATTATAAGGCTGAAGGATAATTCTATTCTGTTTTCAACCTTCTGGGGACTTTATCGCATTTCAAAAGAAAATGGGAAAAACTCTATTAATCCTGTCCATTTTCAAAAACCCGGCTCCTATATTGGGTATGGTGAATTGTACCAGGATGAAGCCGGATTAATTTATATAAAAAGCCTTGTTGACTCCTTCTATATAATAAAACCTCTCCTTGGTGGAAAAAAATATGAGTTAGTTAAAGAATCAGGATTTGCTCCATTCCTTAATCAATTCTATTCTGAAAAAAATGACAGCCTCCTCTATCTCGCCACTTCTGAGGGATTATATCATATCAACAAACAAAATCTCAGGTTAGAAAAGGACGATTTAAGCAATAAGATTCCTTTTCTGAATATCAGTAAAGTATTTAAGAACGATAATAACTTTTGGATTTTTGGCGAAAGAGGACTTTATAGTTTTCGAAGAAAAACAAATGAAGAAAGAACATTTACAATAGAAGATGGTTTACCGGCCAATGAATTTACCTTATCGGGACTTGTTATCACTGCAGATGGCAAGTGTATTGCGGGGACTTCGAATGGTCTTGTCTCCTTTCAATACCAACAAGACCCTGATTCTATTCATCCTGCCAGGCCTCAATTGATAAATATGTATGTAAACGATACTGCTTATACGAGAATTGTTAATCCAAATGAGACAAAAAAAATAATACTTAGCCACAGAGAAAATACTTTTTCTTTTAATTTCTCTCCTATCGCCTTTCAACATATAACAGATTATAAGTTTGAGTATAAATTAGAAGGCTATGATAAAGATTGGATAAGCAGTGGTAATGTCAATTATACCCGGTATAGTAAGATACCTCCTGGAAAGTATGTTTTTAACCTTAGGGTAGCAGATGCCAGGGGCGTAATAAGTCCTTTTACCAAAACATTGGAAATACAGGTCAATAAAGCTTTTTGGCAAACCAATCTTTTTATCATCGCAGTGTTATCATCGATACTATTGATGGGATGGTTGGTTTTTAAATGGTATTTAAACAGTAAGTTAAAAAATCAACGACTCGCTTTTGAAAAACAACAGGCCATCGAAAAAGAAAGAACAAGAATCGCTACCGACATGCATGATGATCTTGGCGCCGGCTTATCAAGAATAAAATTTTTAAGCGAAACCATTGGTATTAAAAAGCAACAACAACAACCGATAGAAGATGAAATAGGAAAGATCAGGCAATATTCGCATGATATGATAGATAAAATGGGCGAAATAGTTTGGGCATTAAATGAAAAAAATGATTCGCTAAGCGATCTTCTTTCCTATACAAGGGTATATGCCATGGAATATTTATCACAAAATGGAATTAGTTGTGTTGTTGAAACTCCTGATCAATTACCCTCAGGTTTTGTAAGTGGTGAATTTCGGCGCAATGTATATTTAACGGTGAAAGAAGCATTGCATAACATAGTAAAACATGCTCAAGCTACTTCCGTAATTATTAAAATCCATGTCAATGAAAGACTGGAGTTTTCCCTTACGGATAATGGTATTGGTTTTGACAAAAATAATATTCGCCCTTTCAGCAACGGATTAACAAATATGGAAAATCGCATTAAAGAAATCAATGGGGAGTTCTTGATTCTTAATGGAAAAGGCACTACTATAAAGATAATCGTTCCGATTCCTGAATAACTTTCGTTCTATTGGCATTCACATAGCTCTAAATTATTTTCGAAACACATGAGTATCTCGTTAGCGATAGTGGAAGACCTGGATGAGGTAAGAGATGGTCTAAAAAATTTTATTTCTCTCAGTAATGATTTTAAAGTACTCGATACTTTTAAAACCGCTGAAGAGGCTCTTTACGATATTCCCAAACTAAAGCCCGATATAGTTATCATGGACATCAGTCTTCCGGGCATGACTGGGATTGAGTGCATCAAGCTGGTAAAAGATAAAAGCCCGACTACACAATTCATGATGTTTACCGTATATGAAAATGATGAAAAAGTTTTTGAGGCATTGAAGGCAGGCGCTTCAGGTTATTTATTAAAAAATACGGGGCTTGTTCAATTAGTTGAATCAATAAAGGAATTATACAACGGTGGAAGTCCCATGAGTGCCAATATTGCTCGAAAGCTGGTAACAGTTTTCAGAAACAATGAAAAAGAGATTGAGACCGTTGAGTTGTTGTCGAACAGGGAAAACGAAATTCTACAATTACTCGCCAAAGGCCTTCTTTATAAAGAGATAGCTGATCAATTGCATATCTCTACAAACACAGTGCGCCAGCACATTCATAAAATTTATGAAAAGTTGCATGTTCAAAACAGAACGGAAGCGATCAATAAAGTATACGGGAAGAAATAATCATCGCTTATTTTTTACCATTACTATGCATCTTATAACTTTTGTTCTATTGTTTTCACTTTCTTATTCATGTAGGTTTAAAAAAATCAACCATCATGAAAAAGTATTTATTACTGTTCGCAACTATTATAGCGATTGCAAATCTTTTTGCTCAAACTGTAGTTGGCTCACATGGAACAGCTTTTGGATTTAACACAACCGCTAGGGGCGATTTCTCAACAGCAATTGGTAATAGTACAGATGCCAGCGGCACTCTCTCTTCGGCACTGGGCGGGTACATTGCCACCAATTATAAAAAAGGAGCTTTTGCAATTGGGGATGGGATGGCATATCTAAATAATCTGGGTAATGACGCCGATAACCAAATGTTAATGCGTTTTGCCGGAGGGTATAAATTTCATCTTGATAATTCCAAAATAGCTTTTTCAATTAATTCAAACGGAACAGTTGGTATTGATCAAAGCAATCAAAACAGAGGTACTCTTAGTGGAGGTTTGATATTCGGTATTCAAAGTGGAGAGGGTATTGCATCAAACAGAAGTGGCGGTGGTAATAATCCATGGGGCTTGGATTTCTATGCTGGTGGCATCAACAGGATGGTCATTTCAAATGGAGGAAGAGTTGGTATTGGTACCTTATCCCCCCAACAGCTTTTGAGTATAGGAGGAGGAATGAACATTGATCAGAATAATTCAAATAATGGAACCTACAACCCCGGTCTTACTTTCGGTTCAGGTAGCGGGGAAGGAATTGCTTCGAACCGGGTCGGAGGTGCGAATCAATACGGGCTAGATTTTTATGGAGGTGGAATTAACAGGATGTGCATTACCAATGGTGGTAATGTTGGAATAGGCATTACACTACCTGCCGCAAAATTACATGTAGCCGGTAATATCATGGCAAGCGGTACTATTACTCCATCCGATATCCGTTATAAAAAAAATATTCAACCTCTGCAAGACGCTCTTAAAAAAGTAATGTCGCTTTCAGGCTATTCTTATTCTTTCAAGACAAATGAATTTCCTGATATGCAGTTCGATTCAAAACAGCAAATAGGTCTTATTGCGCAGGATGTAGAAAAGGTATTGCCACAGGTTGTATATACTACGCAGAATGGTTATAAAGGTGTTGATTATGCTAAAATTGTTCCATTGCTTATCGAAGGAATGAAGGATCAACAACAGATGATAGATAAACAGCAAAAGCAGATTGACGAACTTCAAAAAATAGTGGTTGCATTAACAAGGAAATGATCTTTATAACTTTTGTTCTATTGTCAGGCATTGGCCCTCCTCATAACTTTCGGGAGGGTTTTTTTATTTTCTTAAATCCTTATTGTTATTCAATATAAAAATAATGTTATGAAAAAAATATTCCTGCTGACTTGTCTTCTTGGCTTTACAATTATAACCGATGCACAAATAAAAGGAGTGCTGGATAGGATAAAGCAAAGAGCAAAAGATAAATCCAATCAAAAAGTAAATAATACAGCCGATAATACAGTGGATACCGCTTTTAATAAAACCGAAAGGACTGTAAAAGAAGGAGCAACTGAGATAATTAAAGGGGGGGCGGATAAAAAGAAGGACAATACTCAAAATAATAATAGTGACAGCGATAATAACTCTGCGAATCAAAATGCAGCGGTTAGTAATAATGGAAACGCTACGGCTTCATTTAAAGTT
>Ga0207710_10000420_pt1 | contig 27856 bp, 30 predicted proteins | sample KBSS24metaG_FD_184400 | JGI IMG/M metagenome (GOLD analysis project Ga0207710, IMG submission 184400) | Switchgrass rhizosphere microbial communities from Kellogg Biological Station, Michigan, USA - KBS S2-4 metaG (SPAdes) (version 2) | ecosystem: Host-associated > Plants > Roots > Rhizosphere...
CCCTGCTGATAGGGGCGGACGCCCCGACGGTCCCCGGGCTCGCCTACGGATATAGCGTCCATCAGGAGATGCTGGAGATCAACTCGCTGGGACTCACTCCCTATCAGGTACTGCGTGCCGCGACGGTAACTCCTCATGAACTAATGCGTGACAGCGACCGGGCCGGCTTGGTCATAGTGGGCCAAAGGGCTGACCTCGTTCTGCTGAACGCGAATCCACTGAACGACATCAGAAACGCGCGCGATATCGCCGGAGTCATCGTCGGCGGCCGCTGGTTATCCGCACGACGACTGCGTGAACAGACCGAAGAAAATATTGCGTATTTCGGCAGGTTGGAGCGCAAGGCCGGCCCGATAGCCGACCGCGCACGCTACCTCAAAGACTGTCGATCAGGCTCGCTTTAGAGATGTCGGGTCTCTGCAGGTGGGTTCGTGATCCGGTCTTGGACAAGCCCGGATTGCCCGCGCGACAGATGGGCGCTTGGCGTCCGAACCTTCGCTAACATCGTGCCGGGCTGGTCTCCGATCGTGCTCTGCGGCATGGCGTTTGAGCTGACCTTGTCTCGCTCCGGTTCACGGTTCGGCGGTCAGCCGACGCCGCACTGCCAACAAATGCGCCCGTCCGCTCGACCCGCGTCAACGGATCGCTCAAGTGCGCCACCTTCGTGGTGCTCATTGGCCTTCCTCAGGATGGTCGCTGACCTGTTCGGCCGGAATGCGAGACAGCGCGACGGTTTCGGTCTGTTGAGCTCAGCGACGGCACATTTTCGCGCGATGGCGACCACACGGCATTGATGTTTCTGGTTCGAAGTGCGGTGGTGCTGGCCGTCCGCACTGATGTGGGGCCGCTGGCTCTGCTCGTGAGTGAGCCGGCGCGGCGAGTGCCCGATATTTCATCAGGACGCTCTTGTCGGTCAGCCGTGAGCTGCAGCACTGCGCCCATAATCCGTACTGCTCCGGTATCGGACGCGCTGTATGTGCCAAACTTCACAACACCTCACGCAGCACATATGACGTGGACACGTGATGCGCGCAGCCTTAGGATTCGCGCCTGCCGCTGACACGGCGAAATCCCCGATGCGTCTGCACGCGGTCAAGTGTGTTGAGGTGGCTTCCCGCAGGAAGCCGGCCGGTGCCGTGTCATCAACTCGACGCGCGCGGGCGAACGCAGCTCAGTGCGCTCAAACATCATCGATTCCGCACCAACACAGTGATCAGTTCTCCGGCAGGAGGAGTTATGCATCCAGATCTCATCCAGATCATGCGTGATCAGGTGTGCAGCATCTATCGGACAGTCACGGGAGCCGACATGCCGGCGGTGGGGCCGGCCGACGCGGAGCCTGCGCCGTCGGTCGAGGAGGTCACGCGCTCGTTCGCAGCGCTGGAAGCGTTGGCGCGAATAAGCCCCACTCTTGCGGAGCGGATTCCTCCGTTCTCCTTCACCCCGCAGCTCGATGTCTTCCTCGACGGCGAAGACATGTTGATCGAAGTGGCCGTCCCTGGGGTCGAGCGCGAGGACGTCACGGTGGAATGCGCCCACGGAACGCTCGTCATTTCCGGTATTCGGCGTGGACGCCGAGGCTCCAATGAGCGGACGTATTCGGGCGAGATTCCCTATGGTCCGTTCTATCGAGCTTTAAGTATTCCACTCCCGATGGGCGGCGAGCCCGTAGTGGATCTGGACCACGGCCTGCTCCGAGTACGACTGATGAGTTCACCGACAAACAACCAGACGCAGGAGGAGATGCCTTCATCATCCACAACAATCACTAGAGCCCTCACATGAGGGAAGGAGGCCACCATGACTATGGCAACCCATGAGGTTCAACAACTGAACCAGGCGATTCAAGCGGCGATGCTTGCGGTTCGTACCGGCGGGCCGCTCCCCGGTGGCTTCGGTTCGCAGTTCGGTGCCGGATTCGGCAAGCCGGGCGGCGATGGAGCCTGGGAGCAGCAGTTGTCCGACCTCGTACGCGAGCGGGTACGCGACGCCATTCGAGAACGCGTGTCCGAAGCGGCGCCTGAGCGCTTGGTGGCGCACGCCCGAAAGCGCATTCGCGAGGCTGTACGGCGACGACTGGCGGACGACATCCGAGTGGCTCTCATCGAAGGGCAGGGTGGACCGGAGGGATTCGATCTGAACCGGGTTGAAACGAAACTGAGCGAACGCTTTGGCGAGGCACTGCACGACCGAGTTCTCGAGGCGATTCGGGAAGGGGCCGGCGAGGCGATCCGAGAGCGTCTGAACAGTGCCTGTCGTGAAGCGGTCGGCAACAGCGTCGTTGCGCAACAACTCGGCCGCGACGAGGCCGAACAGATCAGCTCGAAGATCCGGGAATCGCTCGAGCACGAGTTACGTGACCGAATCGCCGGCGCCGCCCGGGAAGGTCTGAAGGAGGAAATCCGCGACCGCGTGGACAAGTCCGTTCGTGAGCGACTGCCTGAGGCGATTCAAGCGGGCCTCTCGCAGATGCAGTCAGGTGGCGGGGATCCTGAGCGGCTCATTGCAGTCGTTCGCGACCGGCTCGGCGATGCCGTCGAAGAGCGAGTTGTTGAGGGCGTGAAGGAACGGCTGCGCGAAGCCGTCCGTGCCGGTGTTGAGAAGGCGTTGGAGGATCGCTTGCAGACGGCAGTCCGCTCCGCAATCTCGGAGAGACTCATGGCGCGACAGTTCGGAGCGGGGGCGCCGCGATTGGGTCCAGGCGGCGGGCTGTTCGCTGGACAACAACATGGTGCAAGTGCTGTGAGCGGCCCCATGGTGGATTCGCTTCGTGAGCGGATCGCTGAAGGTCTTCGCGAGCGGGCCGCTGAGGACATGAGTGAGCGCCTCGCGTTGTTGATCAAGGAGCGATTCGAGAGTGCGCAGCGTGAGCGGCTGGGTGGAGCGGTACGGGGCGCGCTCGCCGAGCAGATCGCCCTGGGTGGAGGATTCGATCCCGACCATATCGCGGAAGCCGTCCGTGACCGGATCGCCGATCACTTGTGCGATACCGTCGCGTACGGGGTTCGTGAACGGCTGGGCGAAATTCTGCGCGAGCATCTCACTGCATCGGTTCGCAATGCCGTTGCCCAGAGCGCGATGCGCGGCGAGAGCGCCGCAGGCAGTTCAACGGTAGGACTGCATTAGTCGCGCCTGCGCTTGTACGCCCGGCGAAGGGAGACTCGCCGGGCGTACCGGGTATACCTGACCATGCTGCTGATCCTGCGCTCGAACCGTATCGTTACGAGAGCCTGTAACACTGCGCGGCCCTGCAATCTGCAGCGTCGGGATGCAAACCGACGCGAATACCGTACGGCGGCACCGTAGCTCGAGTGACATATGGTCCGTCTTCGCGGGCCTCAAAGACTTTACTTCCAGCCATTCTCCGGAGCTCACCGACGATCCTGACTGCAGGAGGCTGTCGCGCCGCCAATACCCGCGAATGAGTCCTCTCGACCCATCAGAGACATTCGGATCCGCGAATTCGTCGCCGAGAAGCGGTCACTCAACAGAATCAGGTTCGGTATCAGCATGCATAGCGCAAACTCGGCGCTACTGAGCGCCGCGCGCCTTCATCATGCTCGATCCGGGGCGGATGCGACTCGAGCCCAGCTGTTGCTCGGCGCGCATCCAAAGCAGTGTATGACGGCAAGGCTACGCTCGAAAACATGGCGGGGGGCCCTCAACCTCGTGGAGTGCATCGCCTACTCAGCGCCGCTTACGAAGCGGCTGATCAGGCTGTCAAGGGCGTCGCTGAGCTACGTACAGTTAGCACCTACGCAGCAGCCTCGGCGACTGCAATGTCTTGACGGCGGTTCCTCACACTTTCGAGTGATGAAGGATGAACGGATCGACTCCATAGTGACTTCGCTGCAAGGGAAACACAGGTACGTCTTGGATTACACAATCTGAATCGAGGAGGAACGCAGACTTGCAGCATGTATGTATGACTACAACCGGCCGCTAGTGCTCGAACGGGTTAAGACTCCCGAGATCCCGCCGGACCAGCACGGCGTGACGACGTCAGATCCTCAAGCGCCAGTATGTGGAGTCAAGAACAGTGGGTATGGCCGGGAGTTCTCTCATTTTGAAGCGGATGCATTCGTGAATGCTCAAACTGTCTGGATCGCGAACCTCTAGCGACCATACACGACCTTCATACCGCATCATTGTTGTCGGCGAACAAACAGATCGACAGCGTTTAGGAATACTAGCCAGGAAGTCAGAAAAGGAGAGAAGCATGGCAAAAGGAAAAATCGTCGTGCTCGGTTCCAACGCCACCCGCATCGAGGTTCAGGGGGGCGGAATCGGGCCTACAGGCAACTATCTCAACGAGACCGTTGTTCCGGCAATGGCCTTTATCGATGCGGGATATGACGTCGTGCTCGCGACTCCCAACGGAACCAAGCCCCACATCGATGAAGCATCGGACTCTGCGGTGCACTTCGGTGGTGACCAGGCCGCCTACTCGCGCGCTAAGGCTTTCTGGGCAAATGACCCGTCAATGAACCGGGTCCGCACGCTACGTTCGGTGATCGAGGAAGGATTGGATGGTTACGACGCCGTGTTCGCGCCTGGTGGCCAGGCTCCGGTGGTCGACCTGATGCAAGACCCTGACGCGGGCGAAATCCTTCGTTACTTTCATCAGCACTCGAAGCCCACAGCAATGCTCTGCCACGGGCCTGTCACACTCATCTCGGCGCTGTCTCACGCGCGGGAGTTTCGTGCTGCGCTCATCGCAGGCGATGAGAAAAAAGCCAACGAATGGGCCAAGGGTTGGCAATATGCCGGATATAAGATGACTATTTTCTCCGACTCAGAAGAAAAGTGGATAGAAGACGAGATCCTTCACGCGAAGATATATTTCTACATGCCATACGCTCTCAACATGCTTGGCGGCGAGGTGATTATCGGGCCAGATTTTGAGCCCCACGTGATTGTCGACCGCGAGCTCATCACGGGTCAGAATCCGAGGTCCGATCATCCGATCGCCGCGAAGCTCATCGAGATGCTGGCTGCTCGCAAGGAAAAAGCAGCGTGACCAGAAAAGCCGGGGTGCGGTTTCTCCGTACACCGGGAGACCTTCTTGAGGAAAAGACTCATGCGAATTTCAGTGAATGTCGTCGCGATTCTTGTCGCATCGCCAGGTAAGGCCGAAGAACTTCGCGCATTGCTCACTGGCATGGTGAGTCCGAGCCGTGCCGAACCGGGGAATCTGAAGTACAACTTGTGGCGGGACAAGGCTGATCTCGGACGATTTGTCATTGAGGAACGTTATCTCGACGAGGCGGCCGCGGCCGCCCATCATGCGACTCCGCACTACAAACATTACATTTCAACAATCCACGATCTTGCCGAGCGCACTGCCCTGGTGCTCGATCCGATCGATGCCGTGTGAAGGTTCGTTCGTCTGATCAACTGCGTGTCGCGCAAGCCCGAATCGCTCCACTGGTCAATAGGCTCTCTGCCAACCGGTACGCATTCAACTCTTATTTTTCTGATCACTCGAAAGGGTGAAGGAGTTGTCGTGCACAGGGGTCATGATGGGCCCCCGCGGTTAGCAACTGCAGAAATAATTCAATCCAGGGAGCAATAAGGTGAAAGACGGGCTCCGGTCGCGATCCGGGAGTCTGGAGGAGTCATATGAGATGAAGCCCGAGACGCCCGTGGCAGCAGCATGAACGTGATAGCCGGCGGAGTCGTAATCTGCCGGTCGGATGTACGAACAACAACCAACTCGGTAAGGAGAAATGCGATGAGGAAGACAACCAAAACTCTGTTCGCAGTGATTGCCGTAAGCGTTTTATTCCTGGGTTCGAGCGCTGTTTCACAAGCTGGGGATTCTATGAACAAGAAACTTACGATTGTTTTTGTCCACGGACTTTGGGCGGACGGTTCCTGCTGGAGCAAAGTAATCACTCCGCTCGTGGACAAGGGATACACGGTACTCTCGGTGCAGAATCCGACTACGTCCCTTGACGACGATGTGGCCGCGACCAAAAGAGTGCTCGACCGTGCCGACGGCGACATAGTTCTTGTCGGGCATTCTTGGGGTGGGTCCGTAATCACCGAAGCGGGCGCGGATCAACGTGTCAAAGCCTTGGTATATATCGCGGCATACGCACCGGATAAAGGCGAAACGGTGGCTTCTCTGACCGAGAGCGTTGCTCCGACAATCCTTGCGGGCTTCCTTCAGAATGCAAATGGGTACTTGACGCTGTCGAAAGAAGGAGTTGTGAAAGCGTTCGCTACAGATTTGAGCCCGAAGGAGAAGGATTTGATCTACGCTGTTCAGCCCCCGGCGTTCCAAAAAGTATTCAGCGGCGTCGGCGTCAATGCCGCCTGGAGAACCAAACCGTCCTGGTATGTGGTCGCTTCCGAAGACAATACCATCAACCCGGAGTTGGAAAAACGATTGGCAAAAAGGGCCAATGCAAAAACAACCATTTTAAAGAGCAGTCACGTTGCGATGCTCTCCAAACCGAACGAGGTTTTGGAGGTGATACTGGATGCCGTGAAAAATGTCAGTAATAGAGAGGGCAACTGAGTTGTGGCGTTGCGCCTGCTCGCAGCGGCCGCATGGCAGGCATAGTCCCCACAGCAGAAGGAAGCTGGACCAGAATGTTGCGGTTGGCGCAATCGGCTGGAATCTGACCCCATGCTGCAAGTCGAGGTAGGCTATCTTCTCGATGGCCTTCCTTCGACCGTGGGGACCGTCAATTCCACGATCCCATTTTCGAGAACAAAGCTCTCACAATCATGGCTGCGCGGCTGCGCCAGTCTCATTCCCGCCGGTGTTTCAGAAAGCTAACCAGCTTGGAACGGGAATTCGTTCCGTAAGCGACGCCCGCTCTCAACTTCAATCGAACCTCAGTTCCACCAGTTCCGTCGCGCGTGATATGAAGTACTGCACCGATTTTCCTGGCTCGCTCCGCCATATTTACTAAACCCCAGTGCCCATTCTTGTTTTTCGTCTCCAACACGTTCTCGGGGATACCGCATCCATTGTCCTTGCACACAAATAAAAAGTGTCGGTGCGCGAATTGAATCACGCATTCGACCGAAGTCGCAACTGCGTGACGAAATGAGTTCGCGATCGCCTCACGGGCGATCATCCGAATTTCCTCACCAACGATGGGTTGGATCGGTCTCGAATTACCTTCCACCGTGAACCGAAAGCTCGTTGCACCCTCTGCGCTCAACTCGCTGCCGAATTGGGCAAGCTCTACTGCCAGATCTTTGAGTGGTTCGGCGCCTGACCGCAGATTGCTTACCTTATCGCGTCCCTCCTGCAAGGTTCGCTCAGCACGAGACAAGCTCTCCTCCAGCAGACTTCTTGTGGAACTCTCCGGTGATATCGTGTCAGCAATCACCTGGAATCGCAGGACCAGCATTTGAAATCCCTGAAGAAGAGTATCGTGAAGTTCACGAGCGATCCGGTCACGTTCCAGCAAGCGTTCCCCGAGTCGCGCTTCAATTCGTTCGTTAGATTGCCGGAGGCGCACGAGAAAAAGCATCCAGACCAGCATGATAAAAACTAAAACAGCAAGCGTCCGGAACCAGAGGGTCTGATAGAACAACGGAAGGATCGTCAACTGGACCGATGCGTTCATCGGATTCCAAACCCCACCACCATTTGTCGCTGCTACTGTGAATTGATAGTGGCCCGGGGACAAATTGCTGTAACTTGCGTCCCGTTTGGTATCCGCCTCATGCCAGTCGTCGTCCACGCCGCTCAGGATATATCTAAATTGCACTCGCTCCGGTATTGAAAGACTCAGCGCTTCGTAGGTGAAGCGCACAGATCTCGTGCCCGCCGGCAGCTCTACTTCTTTCTGCAGGTAGTCTCTCGCGTTTGCGTGCACACCGGTGATCAGCACCGGGGGCTCAAATGTATCCACCTGCTCCTTAGACGGATCAGCCCAGGCCACTCCTCCATCGGTAGCAACCCAAATTCGCCTATCGGAGGATTCAAGCATGTTTGAACTTCGGTACTCAATTTGAGTCGCACCCGGCAAGCCATCCAGAGAATCGAATCTCCGCACTGGCACTGGTTGGTTGGGATCCTTCAATAACTGCTCGATACCAGCGGGGGAGATGCGCACCACTCCATGCAATTCGTTCAACCACAATGAACCATCCGACGCTTCGACGATTCCGGTTACCTTCCCGATCGGTTCCGGCCCGGCTGAGCGAACGGTTGTAAACTGCCCGTCTTTTAGAACCTGCAGTCCGGTTTCACCGCCAAACCAGATCGGACCTTTGGTTCCGCGAATTGTCCTGATTCGCCCAACATTCAAGCCGTCCGCAGCCGTATATAACTTGGCTTTGCCGGCCGATAGTTCAGCAACCTGGTTTCCTCGATAACCAAACCAGATGCGCTGTTCATTCTCATGAAAGGAGGCGTCTGGTGTCACACTTGGTAAGCCCGCCAGTCCGCGCGTGTCTGACCAGATTCCGTTTTTGAAACGCATCAGGCCGGAGTCACCCATGCCGACCCACAATCCTCCGGTTTCATCATCTGGTGCTACCTCCCAGATCCAATCTGGAGGTAATTTCTTAGGTTGTGGAAAGAATGAAAATCGCCTGCCATTTTGCCTCCATATCCCACCATATCCTCCCCACCAAATGATTCCCTTTGAATCGCGGCTTACACTCACCACCCTTGTGTTCGGTCCCGCGAACAAGACTTTCTCTCCCCGGACCAACAATATTGGAGAAGCTGTTGAACTTCCGATCCAAACGTCCCCATCTTCCGCAGCTTGTAAAGTGAACTCCTTCGCTGTTCGCCCGGTGCTTATCGGCGCGAAAGTACTGTGCCGAAATCTGTCCAAGCCACGAAACGTCGCGATCCAGATATTACCTTCTTTGTCTTCCATCGACGCAGCGACCCAATCGTGCGTTAGGCCCTCTCTTGAAGAGAACCATTCGATGCCCCGGCTCGTAGGGCCACGAGCCTGCTTCTTGAAATCGAATGGATGCCGTAATCGGCCGACGCCATTCTCGTCAGTTGCTATCCAGAGGCTACCGTCGCGGTCGAAAAAAAAGTCTGCGTGAGGGGTTTGAAGTTTGCGAGCACGAGAACAACATCGAGGCGGAACGCTCAAAACTGGTCGAATGAGACCGTACCAGTCCACCATCCACATTTCACCGCTTTGATCTTGTTTGACTTGTCGTACGTTTGAGTGCCGCACTACCTGTTGAAATGATCGGCCATTGCGGGGCAGAAAGTCGACACCCTTATCAGTGGCGACCCACAGGCCGCCTGCTCGATCACAGAACAGCGTCCAGAGTCGTTTGCCCGCCAACTCCGGATCATGAAACTCCTTCCAGGCTGTCCCATCGAAATAACGCAGGCTGGCAAGCGTAGTCGCCCACACCCGGCCGTCTTTGTCTTCAACAAACGAATGCAGCTCTAATCCTGGTTGATCGTAGACTTCAGCATGGTCCTTTGTTATATAGGCGGCGCCAGATGGGTTGAATGATACCCATAGCATCCCATTCTTTGTGCCCAACACATTAAGGATGTCGGATGACGGAAAGGACACTCCAGGCGGAGGTTGATAGGGTTCAAAACGTAAGCCATTAAAACGGAAGAGCCCTAAATGACTCGCGATCCATACGTATCCATCGCTCGTCCTTGTGATCCCAGTGGCTTGGGTAGGTGCGCCATCCTTGGCCGTCCATGCGCTGTGATAAAGCTGTTTGATGCTCCGGTCCGTATCGATACCGAAAGCCCTCGCGCATACCAGCAAGGCTACGACGACAACGCAAATTATCGTTTTAATGCAGTTGAGGTAAAAGGAGACCAGCTGCGACGCGAGAGTAACGCCGAGCGAAGCTACGGATCCCGATTCTTGAATCTCGACGTACAATATGGGCCGCACATTACAGTGCTGTTTTCCAAACTCTGATCACGATCCGCCTGTCAAAGGATCACTCGTCGTCGTCCGAAAAGAAGTCCGTCTACGGAATACGCCCCACCACCCAGAATAGCGATAGCTACGCCGAGGATCAATGTCCCGACTTGAACCAGGGAAAGGCTCGCCGATCCCCAGAACAGCGCCCATAGACTGAGAACAACCGAGACGATTCCAAGAAAGGATGTAAGAAACCCGAAACACATGCCGAGGCCAAGAAAAAGGCGGATGAGCAGTATCGCATTCGGATTTCTGAGAATTTCAGAACACCCATTCGACAGTAAGAGAATGCCGGCGGCGATCCTCAGGAGAAGGAGTGCGAATCCCACTATCCCTCGAGGGTAGCGATATAATGTCTCCACACACGGATTATCGGCAACCGAATCGGCTTGGCCGTCACCCTTTTGAGTGATGCGGAATTGGCCTCGTTGTATTTACCTTGCGGGGGGAGTGCTGGCATCGGCAAAATGTCACCAATTGTCCATCTTCGGTGCAATGGCGACCGCAGCTAAAATTCGTATCCTCTGCGCGGATGATCATCCATTGGTTCACGATGGCATCTCCTTCGCTTTCCAATTTCAGAGTGATATGGAACTGGTTGGATCTGCATTCAACGGTCAAGAGGCCATTGAGCAGTTTCGGAACCTCTCTCCTGATGTGACGCTCATGGACCTGCAAATGCCGGGAATCGGGGGGTTGGAAGCCCTGGAGGTCATTAGAAGGGATTTCCCCAGGGCCCGAATTGTTGTCCTGACGACTTACTCTGGAGATGCACAGGCTGCCCGCGCGGTCTCGAGCGGCGCCGTTGGGTATCTGCTCAAGAGTTCACTTCGCACCGAACTCGTACGAACCATCAGGGAGGTGCATCATGGGTTGCGCCGGATCGCGCCAAAGGTCGCTGATATTCTGTCCGAGCGTCATACCGCAGACGATCTGACCGCACGTGAGGTCGAGATTTTACGTTTGGTCGCCGCCGGTAATTCGAACAAGATCGTTGGTGACCGCCTCCTAATCTCCGAAGACACGGTGAAGACTCACATGAAAAATGTGATGGCGAAACTCAGCGCCAATGATCGAACTCACGCCGTACTCATCGCGATGAAGCGCGGCTTTCTCGCCGTCTAACACTGCGCTACCCGAGACGTGAACCGCCCCGGTATCTGTGGCTGAAGAAGCGAAGAAGCAGCGAGATTGCTCGCTGCAATTCTCGTCCTTCTTCCCGAACCTTATGGACATCGCGACAAGGACGCGCCTCTTCTACGAATGAGCGCCAGTGCCCCCAGCGGTGGCAGCACAACCCTTCGCATGTTACCCGCGCCATCGGCGAAGCAACTAGCGCGTCGGTCACTGCCCCCGCCGCTCTCAGCTGTGCACACTCTTCTGGCGTGGGCTATACGCCGTACAGTTAGGCTGAGCTACCGTTTACCACGCTAACAATGCAGCACGAAGAGGGAAGCGACCTGCGTATCTGGCTTCAGAACGCAGTGGCGTCCGGCGCGGCGTTATGGGCGAGGCTCGAAAACGGTTCAAGGATCAACATGACTTGCCGGTACGCTTACCTCGGTTCGCAAAAACGCGCGTCCTCTACGCGCTGGCAAAAGAAGGGGGAGTCCACGGCCCACAAGAAATGGGTCGTGCTGGATAAATGAGGTGCTGATTATTGAGGCAAGAGTTTGATCAACGAAGGCTGGGCCGTGTCAGCGCAACTCTCTAAGCCTGCGAAAGGTCGCCTTGTCGATTTCCACTACCGACCCATGCGACATCGTCAAATCGGTGGATTGCCTCTCCTAGTGATTCAGATCGGTTGACGTGAACAGATAGGCCTTGTCGCTTTCGAAGGGATCCGTAAACATCGCATACGCTTCTCCCATTCGCACGACCGAAGGACCTTCTTCACCCGTCGGCGGCGTCAACGGTCCCTCCTCGCTTCCCCCTGGGCCACGTGGAGATTGACCAACCCGCTAATAGATATTCGGCACGCCGGTATTGTCGTCCTTTTTATAATACAGGATGAACTCGTCCGCCGACTTTTCAAAAATGGTGGAGTCGATCGGCCCGTTATCCCCTGACCCACCTCCGCCGCGCTGGCCGTTGGTAAATAACACGCGTGGCTCACTGAAGGACACAAAATCGGTCGTCGTCACATAATAGATCGACCACACGTCGTTATCCGATGACCAATGAATGATGTACTCCCTGGCCTTCTGGTCGTAGAAAATCTCGGGAGCCCAACAGTGCCCGACATTGGGGACACTCGCCATTACCTCAAGCTTTCGCAGGGGTCCAGTGAACCAGCGCTGCGCTGGTGGATTCTCATGCGTGGCCGTCGAACATCCTTGCGTGGCCAGCAGCGCAAATATTGCAGGAGCAAGGCATGTGTGCATTCTCATGGTGGTTCCACAAAGGGAGAAGGTCTGGTTTGCCGAGCAATCAGTAAGTCAAATCCGATGGGAGAGTAAAGTGGACCATCAGTCAAGACACTCAGCCGGCTAGTTTAAACTGTGTCGGTCCCAGCAGCGTAAGTGGAAAGCCTGCGAAGGCCACCGCCTCATAGCGGTCAGTCGTGACCGGCTGCTAATGGCCGAGAGCCGCCTTTTACCGTCGACCCCAAGAAAACCTGCATTCTTGCGCGTTCGATTCGAGAGAGGTCTTTAAACCTTTCCACCGATGTGTGCATCTCACGTTCTCAGGTCAATTCAGTTCCGATGGTCCTGTCCCGCGGCATGGACTGAGAGACAAACGATTTGAAGCATTCTTCTAGCGTGCATCGGCTCAAGTTCCTATGGGCCTAACCCAACATCGCGCAAGCGTCCGCTTGCTGACTGTAGGCCTGCTCGGTCCGATGCTCATCGCCGCTTCGCCCGTGATCCCGCCGTGGGGATTCGATCTCGGCGGGATGGACCGGTCGGTAAAGCCGGGCGACGACTTTGATCGATACAGCAGCGGTGCCTGGAGGCAGGCGACGCCGATCCCGCCTGACCGAAGCGCCTGGGGACCCTTGGCGATGCTCCGCGCGAAGGCGGAGAGTAAGGTCAAGGCGATCGTCGATGACATTGCCGGGCGGCCGCAACCGGCCGGCTCGATCGAACGCAAGATTGCCGATACCTACAACGCCTATCTCGACACCAACGCAATCGAGGCGGCGGGGCTGGTGCCGACCGGCGCGGATCTTGCGCTGATCGCTGCCGCCCGTTCGCACGAGGATGTGGCGCGACTGATGGGGCATCCCGAACTCGGCGTTGGCGGCCCGTTGTCGCTCAGCGTTTGGCCGGATGCCGCGAACCCTGATCGCTATGCAATCAACATCGTCCAGTCGGGTCTCAGTCTTCCCGACCGAGCTTATTATTTGAACAGCGACACGCGGTCCGCCGAAGTGCGGACCAAGTTCCGATCCTACGTCGCAGCGATGTTGGCACTCGGCCATTATCCGAACTCGGAGGCAGCGGCCAACGCGGTGGTGGCGCTGGAGACCGAGATCGCGCAAGCGCACTGGACGCGCGAGAAGCGCGCCGATCGCGACCTGACCTATCACCCGAAATCACGCGCCGAGCTCAAGGCTTTCGCACCGGAGTATCCGTGGGACGTGACGCTCGCCCAACTCGGGATACCCCGCCACGACTTGTACGTCGTGAAGGAAGACAGTGCGATCCGCGACCTGACTGAGCTGTTCCGCGCCACGCCGGTCAAGACCTGGCGCGACTACATGACATTCCACTATCTCAACGGCATGGCTGATGTGCTTCCCGCGGCATTCGACGATCTGTCGTTCGATTTCAACGGGCGAGTGCTTTCTGACCAGCCGCAGAAGCGCGAGCGCTGGAATCGTGCTACGGCAGCGCTCAACTCGGCACTAGGTGAAGCCGTTGGCGAGCTTTACGTTCAGCGCCATTTCACGCCGGAGGCCAAGGCCCAGATCACGACGCTCGTCGAAAATCTGCGGACCGCGTTTCGCGTGCGGATCGAGCGGCTCGATTGGATGTCTGCCGGCACAAAGCAGGCTGCCCTGGCAAAGCTTGCGGCGATCCGCGTGAAAGTGGGGTACCCCGACAGTTGGCGCGACTATGCGGTGCTGGAAGTTCGCGCGGGCGATCCAGTCGGCAACCGAAAGCGTGCGCTGTTGTGGGACTGGAAGCGACAGATCGCGCGTCTCGGGCAACCGACCGATCGCGACGAATGGGGAATGACTCCGCAGAACGTCAACGCCTACTCCAATAGTTTCTTCAACGAGATCGTCTTTCCCGCCGCGATTCTGCAGCCACCTTATTTCGATCCCACGGCTGATCCCGCAGTGAACTACGGTGGCATCGGTGGCGTCATCGGTCATGAGATGAGCCACGCGTTCGATGATCAGGGCGCGAAGACCGACGCCAGAGGAGCTCAGCGCGATTGGTGGGACAAGGCCGACGGCGTTCGGTTCAAGGCAATGACCTCTCGCTTGGTTGAGCAATATTCGCGTTATGAGCCTATCCGGAGCAGTCATCTCAATGGCGAGATGACGCTCGGCGAGAACATCGGCGATCTTGGCGGCCTCAACATCGCACTGGAGGCCTACCATATCGCGCTTCATGAAAAGCCCGCGCCCATCTTGAACGGCACGACGGGCGATCAGCGCGTCTTTCTTTCGTGGGCTCAGACCTACCGAGAAAACATCAGGGACGAGGCGCTCCGGGCCAAGCTCGCATTGGATCCCCATAGCCCCTCGATGTTCAGGGTGAATGGTGTCGTCCGAAACATCGACGCCTGGTACGAAGCGTTCGGTGTGAAGCCGGGAGATCGCCTCTACCTCGATCCCGTGGACCGCGTACGTATCTGGTAGGGTAAGTTCGCGTTCAATTTTGTGGTCGCACTTTCGATCGAGATGGCCGCTCCTGGCCGTTTGGCGCTGGTCCCGAGCGCGTCCTCTCGACCGAGGCTGTGTGAAAACGCGAGCGCTCAATTCGACGCGGTGCATTTTCGGCCACGTAGACTTGATTTCGCGCGACTCGACGCATTCGAACTCAACGTTAGCGCACCTACGAGCGAGCGGTTTTACGTTTTCACACAGCCTCGACCCGAAGCGGCCATAACTGCGACGTGAGCTGTATAGTGCCGCAGACCCTTTTTTTGTGGATCAAATCCCTTATGGGCGTACGGACGATCAAAGTCTCGGTGAGCGTGCTCGGCGCCTTATTCGCCGCATCCTTCGGAACTCTCCTATTCAAGTTCACGGATTGTCGGCTCTCGTCCAATTCGTCCTGGGCCGCCTCGATCTGCCCCACCGGCACCGTGGCATGGTGGGCGTTCTTCGTTGGGCTGTTCTCACTCACGCTGGTTTTGCTGAGCCGGCGTTATGCCATCGTTCGTCGACCGACGGCCGTTGTGCTACTGGCCGCCTACTCTGTCTATGGCTTCCATTATGCGTTCGAGTACCAGTCATGGTGGCTGACGCTTGTACCATCGGCTTTCATGGCTGCGGCGGTCGGCGTCGCCTTGAGGACACGGTGGGGTACGTGGGCGACTTACGGAACGACGACGCTGTTTCTGGGGAATTGGCTGTGGGGCATCATCGCTGCCGCGCGCGCGGGCACATTTGAATCGCTCCGGCCACTACAGAGTGCTCTCATGTTCGTACCGGGCATCGCTTACGTGCTGCTTGCCGGCTACTGCTGTTACGCCTGCACGCAACGCGATGTACCGAACGCCGAATGAAGCGCGGCCGGCGATGCCCTCGAAACGGAAGCGGTGACCCCATCCCGCATCGTTTCACATGCGGATTCGAGCGGCAGCATTCGATCGAGGCCGTGTGAAAACGCCGAAGGTGTGTTCCTTTCAGCGAACAGCCGGACTGATTCGCGAAGGACGGCCCCAGTAGCGCCAAGTTCCCGCCAGAGAAGAGATCGCCACCATGGGGTCTTCATAACAGCCTGCTGTCGCGTCCGACGATACTGCGTGAACCGGTGTTAGCTTGTATACTAGCGCAAAGTGCGAGTTGGGGACTCTCGATGAAGCGATTTGTCGAAGGCGAGAATCGATCCCAGAGCACTCTATTTCCAGAGCGCCTGGATGATTACATCTGCGAGGACAATCCAGTCCGGGTCGTTGAGGCCTTTGTCGAGGAACTGGATTTGGGTACGTTAGGCTTCGATGGCGTAGAGCCCGAAGCCACCGGCCGGCCGGCTTACCATCCCGCAACGTTACTGAAGATTTACATCTACGGTTATCTCAACCGGATTCAGTCCAGCCGCCGGCTTGAGCGCGAGGCGCAGCGCAACCTCGAGCTAATATGGCTGACCGGCAAACTGATGCCGGACTTCAAAACGATCGCGGACTTCCGCAAGGACAATGGCTAGGCGATCCGCGGAGTCTGCCGCGACTTCGTCGTGCTGTGCCGCGGCCTCAATCTGTTCTCGGAGGCGATTGTCGCGATCGATGGCAGCAAATTCAAAGCGGTCAACAACCGCGACAAGAACTTCACCGACCGCAAGCTCAAAGCTCGGATGCAGCAGTTGGAGGACAGCATCGCACGCTACTTGATTGAACTCGACCGGGCCGATCTCGAACCGACACTCGTGACCGAGGCCAGAGTCGGCCATATCAAAGGCAAAATCGCCACGGTCAAAGCACATGCGCCAACTGAAGCAGATTGGTCGGCAGATGTCGAAGGCGCCGGATGGCCAAATCTCATTAACCGATCCGGATGCGCGCTCGATGGCGGCCAGCGGTCGCGGCACCGGCATGGTCGGCTACAACGTGCAAACGGCGGTGGATGTCAAACATCACTTTATTGTGGCGCACGAAGTGACCAACGTCGGCCACGACCGTGATCAGCTCTCATCCATGGCACAGAAGGCCGCGAAGCGACCGGGCGTAGCGACTTAACCGTCCTTGCCGATCGCGGTTACTTCAAGGGAGAAGAGATCTTCGATTGCGAGCGCGCGGGCATCAAGACTCTGGTACCCAAGCCACAAACCTCCGGCAACAAGGCACGGGGGCTGTTCGACAAAGCCGATTTTCGCTACATCGCGGCCGAGAATGAGTATCGATGCCCGGCCGGCCAACGAGCCATCTGGCGTTTCACGTCCGTTGAGGACGGCTTAACACTCCACAAGTATTGGCCCTCTGCTTGCCCGAAGTGTCCCATCAAAGCGCGGTGCACCAGCGGCGAATATCGGCGAATCGTCCGTTGGGAGAACGAGCACGTTCTCGAGGCGATGCAAAAGCGCCTGGACCGCACGCCGCAGGCCTCGCGACTGTCGGCAGACCGTCGAACACCCCTTCGGCAAGCTCAAAGCGTGGATGGGAGCGACACACTTCCTGACCAAGACACTCCCCCGCGTGAGCACTGAGATGAGCCTGCATGTGTTGGCTTACAACTTCAAACGGTTGATCCGGATTCTCGGAACACAACGAGTCATCCGTGCGATGAGAACATAACCAAATTCGCGATCTTGATTGCATTTGCGGGTGGAAACGAGAACTGGACTCAATCAATCAACCAACACTTCGGCGATGGGCACCGCAATGTCTCACATTCAGCGGTTTTCACACGGCCTCGACCCGAAGCGGCCATTCGACTTCTCGCGGATTACCTCGCGGCTTGGATCTTTTGACCTCGGGACGCCAACAGGTAAGTGGCTCCATTGCCATCCACGATTCTCACGACGATATCCACCACTGCCTGGGGTGGCGACTTCGGTCCATTTCGAATGGTCACGGCAACCTCGTGAGCCGCGGGTCACGAGGTATGTGTTCGTGTCCGAAAGCAACCCTGGCATGAAGTCACGCCACACTTCTGCCTTGAGGTGCACAACCACGCCGTCGACCCGAATTGATTGGGGCGCATCACGTAGAGCCTCGAGCGGCACGGGAGTTTCGGCGTTAGTAGAGCCGGCAAAGCACTTCAGCGCGACAAAGCAAACTATGACCGAGAAAAAGCGAGACACGAAAGGCGCTCCCGCAGGTTCTGCCGGTACATTAGACAGATTGGCCGGACGTAGACCATTACGCCGCCGCTCTTTCGCGCTTAACGTAGGCGTCCGGTATTACACTGCCTTGCGCCGCGGCGATATCATGCCGCGATGGTGTCCGGGGGCTCAACGTACTATGGCCCTTTAGTTCTGACTCCAAGGTTGCCGAACTGTGTGGACTCCAATGAGATTCAGCCGTGTCTTCAAGGCGCTGACGGTCGTCGCTTCGCTGTGGCTGTTGGCAGGCACCGCATTTGGCGTGCCCCCGATTTGTACCAAATTGCCAGGCACCGCGGAGACAATTGCGCGCACGCCAAGGGCGGATGAAAATCTGGAGCTCCTGGCAATCAGTCTGTCGGACGGGATTACCGCCGACGATGAGATTTACAGGCGGCTGGTGCGCGACATAGCCGCGATTCGTACAGTTGATTCGCGCATGCGGACGATCAAGTACAGCGCTTCTGATAATGGGGAGCTGATGGTAGGGCCTGCGAGCAGTCAGAAGAAACTTTTCCTGGAGGGCCACTACACGGAATGGGACTGCCTGAATCGCTACTTTCACGTTATCAGAATCCAATACCAAATGGGCTACGCGACCTTGCAGTTCGCCGGCCGATTCAACCTGAACCAGGTCGGCGAACTGTATTCTAGCTTAGCCGGCGTACGCTCCGCCGACCCCAACGGCTACCTGCGCATCGACCGCCCACCTTCAATATATGTGCTGCCAGACTCACATGGTTGGCGCTACGTGTTTGGTGGAGGCGCGTGCAGGGCGGCGAATGACGTTAAGTGTGGCTTTTTCTACTTCAGCGTGAGCACAGATGGAGTGGCGAGGTTCGTCGAAGAGTGGCGACCGGCACCCCAGAACACACCGGAACTAGAGCCTAAATGGGTGAAGGATGCTCATGCCGCAGATCTCCGTGAGTCCGAAAAGCGACACTCGGAGAGTCAGTACCGCGATGACAACCCACGCTTCATAGGTAATCAGGGCGAGGTGGGTACCCGATTACTAGTACGGTTCAAGAACTCGGGCGACCTCGCCCGATATCTGAAACACAACGAGCAGGCCGGGGACGGCCCACTTCCCGATCTAAGACCTGCGACTGCCGAAACCTCCAAGCAGCTTGCTGTCGTGATAGTCAATCGAGCGGGTGCGACGCTCAAATCCATGATTCCACCGGACGAAAGCGGCAGGATTGGTTTCTACGTAGAGTTGCCTCAGGAATACAATCCGAGAGTCGCCGTGATGCAGAGCCTTAGAGGCGATTGGCGAATCTACTCAATTGAGACTGTAACGGACCATTGATCAAACTATCAGATTGGGTCTCGGAGGACCTCAGGCTGGATCAGGTTAATTCTCAATCCATGCCGCCCAATCGCGGTCGCCGAGAACGGAAGCGCCGGCCAAGCGTGCCTATCGTTACCGCCGCGGTTGCCATAACCCTCTCCCAGCGAGTCTCATAGAGTTGCAATTCGTTGTCTTCAACATCGAGACCGCTCCGCGCTGAAGTTCGGTCGGCAAAGGACGGTATCTGCCGCGATACTTGGGCCCAAGCGGTCCTTGAGCCGGCGTCTCGATCTCAGACGAGCATCGCACGCGTGCGCTCCATGCAGGGCTGCCGCCCAGACTGCGCCATCTGCGGCGCCATTCGCAATAGCCTCTCGCGTGAGGGCGGCAAGAGTTCCATTAAGCACGGCTTGCGGACCTCACCGCTCGCCGACGCACGCCAAAGCGCCCGGATCGTACGACGAGGCGAGCAAACGCCAAAGCCGGACACTCCATCTATAGGGGCCGAACGCCGCATCTATACGCATGTTGGTCCACTGCAAGACCAGCACACATTAATTTAGGAGATCCTCATGAAGAGTCCATGCGCCACGTTGACCGGCTTGGCCCTGCTCTGTGTGACGACTCTCGCGACAGCGAGGACCGCGTTGGACCCGGTGAGGGAGTCGAGGGAAGTCAAATTCATTGCATCCGACCTGCAAACCCTCGCAGGCATAGCGAAGTTGTACAGGCGGATCGAGTTAGCTGCAAAAATGGTCTGCCACGAGCCGTCCATGGGTGAATGGCGCCGCTTCACGGATTTCCGGCACTGCGTCGAGGTAGCGATCAAGGATGCGGTGGAGCAAGTGCACTCGCCCGCGCTCACAGCGCTTTACGACAGTAAAGCGCACAGCGCGGGCGGGTAGCGCTGGTGGCAAAGCACTAAGTCAGCCATCGAGCGAGCCGACATCCGTCGCCTGAGAACATGGTGCGATGCACATAGTCTGATGCGCGTGTGCCGAGGAATACGGCGGCGCCGGCGAGATTGCCGGGCCTGCTTCCGCGTCCAGCGGGGATTCGGCCGAGGATCTCGCGGTTTGCGGGTCACGTCGTTACCCAGTGGCGTCGTATTGTTGGGTGTTATGTCGCCCGGGGCGAATCGCCGAGCGGTAAGTCAGAGTGGATTTTCAAGGCTTCTCGGGGCGCTAATTGATCCGTCGCGACAACTCGCGACTGTCGATCGCCGCAATAGCTGTACAGCTGCAGCATTCGGGTGTGCAATGTCCACCACGCACCAAGAAGAAGACTTACAACAACGTGGTCAGCGCGGTACGCACGGCCTTTAAATTCGGGTACCAGGATCTTCCCGGGAAGTTCAATCCGGCTCTCGCGCTTCCGACATTTCGCATCAGCAAGAAGGAGCGCCCGAAGGTCGATCCCTTCACCCTCCACGAAGCCGAAACGATCATTGCGGCTTCGCATACCAAGTGGGGTTAGGCGTTTGGCAATTACGAAGAATTCCGGTTCTTCACAGGCCTGCGTCAATCTCAACAATTGGCGTTGGAGGTCGGCGATTGCGACCTGGTTAAAGGCTCGATAAGGATCACCAAGGCACTGGTCCTAAAGCGGAAGAAGAATCGAACCAAAACCAATCAAGACCGTGAGATCGAGCTCTGCCCGCGCGCCCTCGAAGTGCTGCCACGGCAGCTGGCGCTTCGTGAAGGAATGATCGTCGCCGGCAAGGTCAGTCACGAGTGCGTGTTTTTTTACTGAGGACGGCGAACCGTTTCAAACTGTGTTTCTGCCGTACAACCGATGGCGTCGGCTCTTGAAGTCCCTCTCTAATCAACAAGTTACTGAATCTACTGACAGACTGGTTCCCCTCCATACCAATCTACTCCCCACCGCTGCCACCAAACCTGCCACCAGCAGTTCAGCAAATGGTCGACGTACTAGGTCCCGCTCGCTGCAACACGACCATCTTATGCTGTCAGCAAACCTGAGCCGTCCACCGGAAGCCTGTCGTGTTACATCTGTTCGGCCGCAGGCGGGTCACGCGGGCACGATGCAAAAAAGAGTCGCGGAAGGTCGCACCTAGTCTCAGCAAATCTCAAAGGTCGGCCGAGCGAAGGTTATCCTTCAGATGCTTGGTCTTGCGCTCCCATCCTCCGCGGCCACAGCGGCCTCGCGTCCGCTGCCACTGATCTTCTGTCGGTGCCACCTCACTCGGGATCGCTCCGACTGTTGGAACTCGGTGCAGCAATCATTTCAACCCAGAGCTCGAGAGTCTGATCGTGCCACTCATGTTTGTTGAGCAGATAGGGCCGCACCTCCTCAAGGTAGCGTGCCTTCAGCACATCGCAATCGAGGCCGCCAAGGACCTCAACATTGTCTTCGGCAGACATGGCGGTGACGGAGAGGAAATCGATGTCCGATGTGCCGCGCCCGATACCATATTGTAGGGTAACTACGAAGCCACCCAGGCAACGCGGTGCGACAGCTCCCTTGAGCCGCGCGTCAAAGTCCTGCAGGAAAGAGCGCCATGGCTCGGGTGGCAGGGCGTGGGCGGATGCCTCTGGGTCAACTGGCATAGGGCAATTGCTCTGCGGTCAAACCAGTCAATAAATTCCAGTGTCGCGCGAGCAGCGAGCGATTTGCGGCCAGCCAGCGGCGCTCGGCAGCAGGCATGGATTCACGACACAGGGTGTCTTCACGTGCCAGACGTGCGCGCTCGAGTTTTGTCTCGGCCTGCTGCAACGGCTCGAGTGCTGATCGAAATGTCTCACCGGATTTCGCCAACTCTTGAGCCACAGCAACCAGGAAACCTAGTCGATTTTGAACGTCCTTGAGCTTTACTTGATCGGTGAGCCAGGACCAATCCACGTCCGGATAGGTTGCCAGAACCCATGGAAGCGCCTCAGTCAGGCGAACTTCAAGGTCATCGTGCACCAAGGATTGCAATACCAGGACCGCCGGATTGATCCGTTCGCCGCGTAAGTGCGCGAATCCCGGGTAGCCAAGCCCTGAGAGCTGCCGTGCCAACCTGGCTGCGTCCGACTCTTCGGCGTCTGACGCCGCATCGGGCAATGGCAAAGCGGCGGGAGAGAGCCTGTAAACCTTGGTAGCCAGGCGCGCAATCTCAGGCGTCACTGGACGCTGGCCCTTCTCGAGCTGGGACAAATACGACTGTGACAGACCCAATCGCTCCGCGGCCTGCACCTGCGTCAGGTGTGCCCCAAGGCGTCCGGATTTGAATTGCTGGTGATTCATGACTGCGAAAACTGAACGGGCCCTATAATATTGCAAAATTTGTAATATTACAAATCGATGCGTCGATTCTCAAGAACGGCCTCGTTCGGCTTCCCGGTGTTTCCTGGACTCAATACTGTGCGCGGTGCCCTGAGAAGCGAGACCCCCACCAGTCCCGTACCCAGTACGAGGCAAAGCCATCCAAACGCATCCCCGATGCGATCGTAGAGTGTTGTGCCTCCTAGAGCTTCGAGCGGCAGATCGCCGATGAGCGTCGTGAATTCTCCGTTGGTACGCGTCTTCGCGACGATGTGACCGTAGCGATCGTTCAAAGTCAACAGGCCGCGGAGCGCGCTTCTTGCCATCGGCACGCCGTTCTCCACGCTTCTCAGCACCGCGTTACGAGCATGGTACCAAGCGTCGGCCGCAATGGTGGGGCTCGACCAGTCGCCATGCGTGCCGATCTCCGAGGCGGGTACGGCGAGCAGTCTGGGCCTCGTCACTGCCTGGTCGCGGCGGATCATGTGCTGAGAATCCATATCGAAGCAGATCTCGAGTCCGATGCCGCCGGGCAGCACATGCGGTCCCGGGCCCGGCGTGAAGAAGGAAGATTCGAGCCCAGGAACCAGCCGCCGCTTTTCGTAAATGATTGGCGTTTGATTCCGAGGCGCGAACGCCCACGCAACATTGCGCCGCGCGCCATCGACATACATGTTGAATCCCCCCACGATAGTGGCGCCCGTCGCATCCGCCGCTGCGCCGAGTTTCGCCTCGGCCTGACCGCGCCACTCGCCTGAGATCATCGAGATGTTTTCGGGCAGCACAACGAGTTGCACGTGCTGACCCCGTAGCTTGTCAATTTGCGCTGTGTAGGCATCTATCACCCGGAGCGCGGCCGGCTCGAGGCTTGCCGCGGGCTGATCGAAGGCTACCCAGTAGCCATACGTGTTGTTGTCGATGAGCGCGACTCGTAGGGTATCCGCCGACGAGTGTGAAATTCGCCAGTAGCCGTACACTGCATTTGCAGCGAAGAGGCCGGCTGCGAGTAGCACGGGCGCGGGATTGCGCGTGCGCAAGCTAAGGGCGATTGCGGCGGCAACGGCGCCAAGTAGAAAGGTGATTCCGACGAAGCCAACCAGCGCCGCGCTTTGGACCAATACCGGTGCGGCGACCTCGGCACCCGCGGGCGACAGCAATGAACCCACGCCGGGATCGAACGAGAGAAGCAGATCGAAACCCGCCCAGAGTGTGGCGAAGGCGAACATCGCCGGGACAGCACCCAGCGCGCCCATGACACGCCGCGCGCCCAGGGCGGCCAGCGCGAACAGAAGCGATGGAACGAGGATGTTGAAGGCCAGGATTGGACCCGGAAGGACATTGACATACGCTCGCAGGAAACTTGTTAGACCGAGCGCAAAGGCAACCCACGCGGCGAGGAATGTCTGCCACGGTTTCGTCGCCCCGAAAACCAGCCATAGAACCGGAACGGGTGTGAGCCAGGCAAGCCACCATGCATGCCCCAGCCCAAAAGAGAAGTAACAGCCGGCGGCCGTCAGAATCACGCAGGCGATCGCATTCATGGTCTTTCCCTGAGGCCAGCTATATTCGGAAGTTGCTCCAACAGAACTTTCATAACGAGGCGGAGCCACGGCGGCGCTACCCCTCGAGCCCGTGAGCTTTCAACCCACGAAATAACCTTCGCATCGATCGGTGTACCAGCTCCTTGAAGTCCGCAGGGGGGAGGCTGAAGCGACCTGCTCGGTAGAGGGCGATATAGCCGTGCGCGTGCGCCCAGATCTCCAGGGTGACTTCCCATATGTCGTCTTTCTCTAAGGCACCTTCTTCCATCCACCTCGTCACGGCGTCGGCAAGCGGATTCAGCGTCGGCGAGCGCCCCGCACGGAAGTCCTCGGGATAGCGCCTCGCATCATCTCGTGGCCTTGAGAACACGTAGTCGAAAATCTGGGGTCGGCTGAGCGCGTAGTCGAGATAGGCGTCCAATGCATGCACGATTTGCTCTTCCGCCGTATCGAGAGTCGGCATCTTGCCAATCAAATGGAGAAATTCGCCGAATTCTCGATCGACGACCGCTCTCAGCAGCGCTTCACGGGTTACGAAGTGGTGGTAGATCGCCATCGGCGTGATGCCGATGGAGCGCGCCAGGCGCCGCATGGTCACTGCCTCGGGCCCCTTTTTTTCCAGCAGCCGCAGAGCGGCGCGTCGGATACGCTGTTCGGTGGGTACAATGCCAGTCACCTATACAGTGTATAGTATAGAGCGATATAGATCTATACGCTGTATAGTTCGGCGCATTCGCCGAACGAGAACCCCAACTTCCCTAGATATTCGGGCTTGAATTCATCGACCTTGAGTTCGATGGTGATGAGCGATTGCAGTTCCCGGTGATAGAACAGCAGGTCGAGACGGAAGTCCCGAACGCGTCCTCTCGACCCGAAGCAACCGACGGGCGTCGCTCAAAACATCGATAGTTCAGTGCGCAGCAGGCATCGGAACGACGGCTGGGTGCACCCATACGTTCGCAATCTTGCCATCCGGTGTAACGAAGATTCCGCTCTGTACTACACCGTTGGCCAGTGTCACGTCGTACACATCGAGGCTATCGAACGGACTGATGCCGTTGAACGTCACGGTCTTGATGGCGCCGAGCTTGCTGAGGTCGGCCTGGAGCGTTGGCAATTGTGCCCTGATGGCGTTTGCCGCATCGGGAGACATCAGGTCATAGTTCGGCGCGCCCCGCGCAAGCTCGTCGAGGTTGCGTCTCACCGCCTCGGCGCCGCCAGGCAGGGGCGTGGTGCGGATTTTGAGGAGATTGGCTTCAACAAAGGGATCGACGTCGCTCTGAGTGGCGAGGTTACTCTTGATCGCAGCGGCTGCCGCGTCGTCTCGCTTCCCCAACATGTCCAGGACGGCGGCTCGAAACGCCTGGCTCGCGTCCATTGGGACATCGGGTGTAACGCCCGTGCCGTCCCAGTTGGTCTTCGTTACCGGGTTTTCCGCTCGGCCTGTGGGAATGAAAATGCTGAGGCGCGGATTGATCCGCATCCACCCGCCGGGATTGGCTCCGCCACGCGTTGTTTCCCCGAACACCTTGACCCGCTTCTGCACCTTGAGGTCATAGACGAATGCTTCACCCGCCGAGAACACGTGCTTGCTCGTGAGCAGGTAGACCGGCTTTCTCAAGTAGGGTGTGGTGACGGCCTGTGTCCACCACTCCTCGGTGGTGAATTCCTGGGTGCCCGGTTTCCGACGGATAAAATCGTCGAGGTGAACAGACGTCCTGGGGTCAAAGAAGAAGCTGCAGAAATAAATCTGGCTCGCGGCCGAACCGCCGCCGCTCTGGCGCAGGTCGATGATTAGGGCCTCGGTATTGGCAAGGTCCGCCATCGCCTGATCCGCGGCCGATTTGAATGGCGCAAACCCGGTAAAGCCCAGGATCTTGATGTAGCCGATGTTGCCCTTCAGCCGATCAATACGCGTGAAGCCGGCGTTTGAGGGTGGAAGCTTCGGCCCGTGAGCGGGTTGCCCGTTGGCAGATACAACGAGCACCTCCACATGCTTGTCATGGGTGATTGTCTGCAAATCAGTCGTCAGCCGCTTTGCGAAGGCCGCAGGATCGGCCATCTCGTCATAGTCTCCCGCCGCGAGCGCGCTTGCGGTTTTGGCCTTCGCCAAGGCGGCGCGGTCAGGAAAGATATAGTTCACCGTCAATAGCTCGCCAATCTTCTCGACGACCGCCTCCCTCTCCCCCTTCTCCAGCAATGCACTATCTGCCATTGCAGGGACGGCGGCGAGTAGCGTAACCAGCAACAGGCCTGTGTGGCATCTCATGGCGATCTCCGCGCCGGCAGTTCCAGGTCGAACGGCGTACGGGCCATTCTCGGTTCACAAACGAGCGATGGCAATATAGACGGCGAATCGACGAACAGCCGCTGAGTGGGGGAACACGCGGCAGATTGCCACACATAAACACGATCTGTGAGTTGCCGAGATCCGCTCCGCACCAGCAACGGAAGTTCAGGCCCGCCACCGAGAACAATGTGAGTTGCAGAACCGGCCGCTTCTGGGTCAAGCGTAGCTGTGTGCCGCCGGCAAACCGCCGGCAGCCGTCCCCCCTACGCATCCGTGTGCCTCCCGTTCGCTGTGTTCAGTCTGGCTTCGAGCGTAGCCTCGACGAGTTAGTTCCATAAGATCCGATCTTGGACAAGCCCAGATTGAGATAGTCGCGCTTTAGCGATTCCAGACAACCGCGCATGTCGTTGCCCGGCATCGCTAATCGTGCGTGCGCAGAGGAACTAGCTACCTCCGCGCCAGTCGGAAAGCTCAACAATCCTTACAAGCGCCCATGGAACAGGCTCAAGGGCAGGCATTCCGACGATTCGGCGTTCTGGCACTCGTTCTAAGCGGGCACGTGCTGCTGGTGATCTTGTTTTCGAGCAGCCGACCGTCGGATACGGACAAGGGTCCTGCCCGAACGGAGCCCCGTGCCGTACTCATGCTTCTGAACCTGGAATCGCGTGCCAAACAGCCACCGCTGGAACAAACACCCGAAACGCCGTCCGTCGCGGGCGCCAGTCGCACTCGCGCAGATCGCGCGCGCAAGCCGTCCGGTGTCGCGCCGATCGAGCCCCGTGGGGAGGCAAGCAAAAGCACAGCTATCAACTCGGATGAGGTGGCTGTCACTCCAAAGATCGATTGGCAACGCGAAATGGAAACCGCTGTTGAGACTGTTACGCCAGAGATGATCAAAGAGTGGTTGCAGCTGTGCGCCCGGGCCGAGCGCGCCCACGCGCCGCGACCACCGGGCTGTAATAGACGGAGCTACGAGGGACCGTGGCGTCCGAGCGGCAACCTGCTCAAGGACATGTACGACCTCGACCGCCCGCCCAGCTCCGTGCCCGATCCGCTCCCGGAAGCGTTCCCCAAAGCGCCGCGGTCAGAGGCATTTCAGAAGCAGGAGTGAAGTCGGCGCGCTGCAAGCCAGTAGCGTTTCCAGGAGCGCCGTTCGTAGTTTGCAATTCGCATGTTACTACCACTGCCTGCGCGGCAGAATGTTCCGGTTACCTCAAACTCACGCCGAGAACGAAGTGATGCGCTTCTCCATGAACACGCTGTTCGGGTCCGGTTCATAATGGCCAAATGGTCCGATGTCCACGAACCCGGCCGATCGGTAGAGCGCCAGGGCCTCGGGTTGTTTGGCGCCCGTTTCCAACCGCAGCACCGGCACCTCATGCTCGATCGCCACGGCCTCCAAGCGCTCAAGCAGCCGCCGTCCTAGGCTACGCCCCCGCGCCTTGGGCAGGACGAACATGCGCTTGATCTCACCCCATTCCTCTCGCGAGCGCACCAAAGCCGCGCATCCCACTGCTTGCCCGTCGACTCGCGCGACAAGAAATGTTACATGAGGCCCCTCCAGGGATTCCACGTCCAGCATGTGGTTGCTCTCGGCTGGGTACAAACTGTCCATATAGGCGTTG
>Ga0207710_10000421_pt1 | contig 27810 bp, 29 predicted proteins | sample KBSS24metaG_FD_184400 | JGI IMG/M metagenome (GOLD analysis project Ga0207710, IMG submission 184400) | Switchgrass rhizosphere microbial communities from Kellogg Biological Station, Michigan, USA - KBS S2-4 metaG (SPAdes) (version 2) | ecosystem: Host-associated > Plants > Roots > Rhizosphere...
CAATTCCAAGTAACTGTTTTTCAACAAGTTCTTATCTTCATCACCGCCGATGGATGTGCATTATAGAGGATTAAGATCCCTTTGCAATACCTTTTTTAATTTAATATTATCGTATGATCGTTTTTTAGCCTTTTCAGTCAACTTTAGATGAGATATTAAACTTTTTTTACTTTATCAACTTCATGTAGAATAGATTATTCGTGCAATAGTTTGGCATTAACTCACCATGTGGCAGTTCGCTAAAAAAGTATTTGTTTGCATACTTGTAGTGTTTGCTACGAGTGGGCCTTGTTATGCCAATTCAAAACATAATTTCTATGTGCTTACTTTATCTATTCTAAGCTACAGTAAGTGGGAGAATGTAAATACTCCTACTCTTTGTGTTATTGATAATCCCTCCATTACATCTACCTTTCAATCTTATATCCAGCAAATGTCTTATAATTATCGTGTTCAAACTGTAAACGCGAAAGATTTTGCTCGGTCACATTGTCAGGCTGTTTATTTTTCTACGACTTCTCCACAGCAACAACAAAGTCTTATTCAGAACTATCCTTATCGTTCTTTACTTTCTTTAAGCATTAATAATTCAGAATGTGAAATAGGAAGTATCTTTTGTTTATATAATCAAAATAATTACACTACCTTTAAAGTTAACTTAGATGCTTTAAGTCACTCCAAAGTTCATATTGATCCGAGAGTACTACTCTTGGCTAAGAACGCGGAGTAAGGATTATGATATCAAAGTTGTATCAGTCCACTTCATTGCATGCTTTATTTAGAAAATCTCAATTTACTATTTTTGCGATTACTTTCTTTATCTGCTCTTTTACGTTTGTATCGATTTCTGTTTTTACAATGGAAACTTACGCCAAACAAAATTTGCAATTGCTTAGTCATACTCTATTAGAGCGTATTCAGCCCGCAGTTGTATTTAATGATAAGATTACGATAGAGCAAATTTTGAATGAATATACGAATGATCATTCAATTCGTACTATTCATATTTATGATTCAGAACATCATTTAATTGCACAAAGTTTTAAATTATCAAGTCAAACTTCAATTTTAGAAGGTTGGTTTGATCATTGGTTTTTAAATGAACCCGTTCATCTTACAATTTATCATCACGAACAAAATGTAGGTGAACTCACCCTTTTTGGGAGTTCAGAAAAAATATTGCAGTTCCTCAAAATGATTATGGTGGGGCTGGCAATTGCCATGCTGTTTATTGTTTGTGCTTTATGGTGGTCAGTAAATCTAACTTATCGTCAAATTATGCAAGCTATATATCCACTTACCAATATTGCTCAAATTGTAAGTGAACAAAAAGCTTATAATCTTCGCTTTCCTTATAATCGTATTAAAGAATTTCAAGATTTAAATACTGTTTTTAACGAGTTACTTGAAGAAATTCAGATATGGGACAATCAATTACAAAAGGAAAATCGTAAATTATCCTTTCAGGCTCATCACGATCAGCTCACCTTATTACCGAATAGACATTATTTTTATCAGATTCTTTTAGACATGTTTGAAGATAAAGGATTTGATAACAAGTCTGCTTTATTATTTATAGATAATAATAACTTCAAATCAATTAATGACCAATTTGGTCATTTGGCTGGTGATGAAGTTTTAAAAGAAATGGCGAATCGATTACAAACTCGTCTACGTCATCAAGATTTTATCGCACGTTTAGGTGGCGACGAATTTGCCGTCATTTTGCATTCCATTAGTCATGCTGATCATTTAATATCTATTGCTGAAAATTTACTCGAAAGCTGTAAAGAACCTTTGCATCTGAATGGTCAAACCATTTACTTCAGTTTTAGTGTAGGTATTGCTTTATCACAATTTGCATCTAGCCCTGAAGATTTCATTATGCAAGCAGATCAAGCAATGTATAAGGCTAAAAATTCGGATGAACATTGGTTTATCTATAAACCTGAAAATTAAATTTAGGCTAATCTATGAATACAAGATCGTTAAAACTCTCCTTTATTGCATTGCTATGCATTACTCTTGCAGGGTGCCTGAGTTTTGGTCCGTTAAAATATCGTCAAGTAAAATTACTCAAACAAGAGGGGTTCGTTCTTACTGATGAGGGATGGACTTTAGGTTTGCCGGAACGTTTGTTATTTGACTTTAATAATGCAGAGTTAAAACAAAGTCATGAAGCTGAATTAGTGCGTCTAGCATCTCAATTGAATAAATATGATCTAAATAAATTGAAAATTGTTGGTCACACTGATGATGTTGGTGATGCTGCATATAATCAGAAGCTATCAGAGGAACGTGCCCAAAGTGTGGCAAACCTTTTCTTAACTCGTGGATTTAAAAAGGAAAATATCTACGTAATTGGCCGTGGCTCAACACAACCATATGTTCCAAATACAACTAATGAAAACCGCGCAATTAACCGACGTGTTGCCATTGTCGTTATTCCATAATCTCAATACATAAAAAAAGCCAATCCTTCGTGATTGGCTTTTTTTATTTCACACTAACTCAATAATATCAATGGTTGGCGGTACTCTAAAACGTAAAGGAATGCCGACCATTCCCGTGCCAACAGTAACAAAGACGTCCGCATGTTCGTGAGAGTAAAATCCACGTTTGTGACCTAAAATTGATACTTTTTTCATAATATAATTAGTCAACCATGGAAGCTCCACCTGCCCTCCATGGGTATGTCCAGACAACATTAAAGGACGATTCGGTAATTTAGGTACCATATCGACCGTATCTGGGTTATGAGACAAAATTAACCAAGGTTTGTCTTGGGGTAAATCTGGCATGGAACGCATATCGGTTTTTCCAGCCCAAAGATCGCCAATACCAATCAATCGAAATTCTTCAAAATCAACTATCTTGCCTTCAATATCGACAACTTCATTATAAAACAAGGCATCTTTTAATAATTGTTGAATAGGTGGTCCAGGATATTGCTCATCATGATTTCCAGGAACAGAGTAAACAGGCGCCTGAATTTCTTTTAAAACACTCAATTCTTGAATCAGCCTATCTTCTGGCTCATATGTCCAGTCACCTGCTACAACCACTAAATCAGGTTGCTGCTCATTTAATTTTCTAACTATGGTTTTGAGTTGACGTTCATGTCCTGAAAACAAACCGATATGTAAATCTGCTATTAAAGCTACTTTGACGGGTTTATTAAAACTACGATCTGGATTTAACCGATATTGATGAGTATCGACACGTACTAGATGAGGTTCAATAAATCGGGCGTAAATCAAAATGCCACTTAAGAAAAAGATGAAAATACCTTGATGAATGGAATAGTAACCAATCCAAGCAGCGTATAAGTTAAAAAACCAGAGAGGAATAAGTAGATAAGAGAGATAAAATGCAAGTAAATGGACAAAAGCTTTAAATGGATGAATAGTCTCGGTTCGAGATTGATGGATCCAAGCTTCAGAAATTCCCCACAAAGCAAGTATTGAAAAAATAAAGTAAAAACAAAAAATGATTGAATTCGGATTCCACATTACGACTCTCGACTTATCTTATATTGATTGCTAGTAATCAAATTCAATATTTATCTTTCAATATGCACGAATTATACTCTAGCTCACGTTATCGTATGTACTGATTATGGCACAATCCTTTCGATCCAAACAGCTTCAAACGAATCAACAAGCTAAAGGCTTTTTGATAAAAGTCTCTATAGTCCTATGTTCTAGTTTTGCTGTGGGTTTGACAGGATGTAGTACTCTGCCAAAACATAGTGTTGAGCCAGTACAATATGCAAAAGATATTGATACCTCTGAGACCTCACTTGCCAAAATTATTACTCCCTTACGTCAGCAAAACCCAAAGTTAACAGGTTACCACGTCTTAAATGATCCACTGGAGGCTCTAGCAGCCCGCCTAAGATTAATTGATAAAGCTGAAAAGACTTTAGATTTACAATATTACATTTGGGACAATGACAAAGTTGGTGCTTTAGCTTTGCACGCCATTATTCGGGCAGCTGATCGCGGCGTAAAAGTCCGACTTCTTATTGATGACAATAATGCAAAAAAAATAGAAGGGATTTTGCTTGCCCTTTCTCAGCATAAAAATATTGAAGTTAAGCTTTTTAACCCCTACCGTTTTCGTAAATATCGTGCGATGGATATGGTTCTTGATTTAAAACGTATCAATCGTCGTATGCATAATAAAAGTTTTATTGCCGACAATGAGGTTGCTCTTATTGGCGGACGTAACATGACAAATCAATATTACAACGTAAGTGATAGCTATCAATTTTCTGATGTCGATGTAATGTTGGTTGGTGCTGCTGTTGACGATATTGTGAATTCATTTGACGACTACTGGAATCATGAATACGCATATTCAGTTCAAAGTATTGTAAGTCCAGAGCAACATCGTCTACGTTATGAAGGATTAAAAGAGCAACTCGAAGCTCACTATCAACAGGCAACAGTTCAAAACTTTCTAAACTTAACCGCAAAATCACATGCATTTGATGAATGGTTAAATCGCAATATTCAATTCGACTGGGTCAAAGCAGAAGTCGTAAAAGACTCGCCTGATAAAATCAAATCAAAGGCTAAAAAAGAAGAGCATTTGAATTTCCAGTTGATTAACCATCTAGAAAAACCCGAAAGTAATGTTGATTTAATTTCAGCCTATTTTATTCCAGAAAAACAAGGCGCCAAGATTTTAAGTACTCTTGCTAAAGAAGGCGTTGAGGTTCGAGTTTTAACCAACTCGTTTAAAGCGAATGACGTTGCCGTTGTGCATGCTTTTTATGGAAGGTACCGTAAAGAACTTCTTAAAAACGGCGTACAACTTTATGAGTTTTTACCTACACCCGATAAAAGAGATTTAAATAAAAATACAGATGAGCTTGCAACTAAAGCGAAAGTAAACATGAAAGGATTAAGCCGCTCAAGTTTGCACACTAAGCTTATGGCATTGGATGAGCAGGTTTTTATTGGCTCATTTAATTTTGATCCACGCTCAGCTTATTTGAATACTGAAATTGGTGTAATTTTAGATAGCCCGTCATTGGCTAAGACCATTCACCATACGATGGATGAAAATTTAAATAAATATGCTTATAAGTTAAAACTTGATGCTAATAATCATATTTATTGGCAGCAAGAAACGCCAAACGGTCCTTTAATTTATAAACAAGAACCAGAGATGAAATGGTGGCAAAAAGCAGGCATGAAATTTCTTTCATGGCTGCCACTTGAAGGATTTATGTAATTAATTTTTTGGCTTAATTACTTTCTGATGTAGTTGAGCCAATCCTTCTATCATTTTTTCTTGAACTTCGCGCGTTAAACTCTTCACATCGTGCCCTTCTACAGGGATTGGCGGTAAAGTTAACAGATGAGCAGTTACTTTCGGCATTTCAAGTACACGTTGAATATGTTCAGCAAATGTCATCTCGCCAATAAATGGAGCAACTGTGTCTAATTGCCCATCACGGTTTACATAACAAATCAAACATACCTGTACTGGACGTTGAGCCTCAATAGCAGCTCCAAGTAAACGACCGTGAACTTTCTTAACAGAATGCCCATCTGTGGTCGTTGCTTCAGGGAAGAATAGTACTGGAATATTTTGTTTTAAAAATTCGGTAATTTGCTCTCGAATTTTAATCGAGTCGCCAGATCCGCGTTTAATAAATAAAGTTCCACCACCTTTAGCCAAATTTCCGAGAATAGGCCAATTTTCAATCTCTGCTTTGGCAAGAAAGAAAACTCGCGCTCCTGAACCCAGAACAGCAACATCCAACCAAGAGATATGATTACTTACCCATAAGGCCGGCTCTCTAGGAATTGTTCCGTGTACTTCTACATCTAAGTTAAAAACCTGACATAAACGGCGGCAAAAATATTGGACATAGCGTGTATTGACCGGATTGTTAGGATCTTTATAAAGGCCATGTCGATAAACTAAATAAAAACCTTCACTAATTGCAGCGGTAGCAGAAGTGACTTTTTTTCCGTATAAACCTATTTTTGATAATTTCTTTAACGTTGAATTAACTATACTTTGCGTTTGAGCCATAAAATTTCACTAACGATCAATCATTGTTATACCCATCTCGAGCATTCTATACGTTTCAGAATAAAGTTGCATTGATGATAGAGAACGGGGGAAAAATAAATTCAGATACTCCTAACCGCATTTAACTAATCTAAAGGATAAGAACAAACGCTTTCCCCTTTTGTATAAGTTTCATCTAGAATAAAGTTTTCCCATTTTCAGGATTTATAGCCACGTGGAATATGTTGATCGGCATCAAGGCGGTGAACGCACAATCTTGGTGAGTGTTTCTGTACAATTATTAGATGATCTGGATGCCGAAGAGTTTTCTCTACTTGCACAGTCTGCTGGTGCGGATATTCTTGAACATATTAAAGTTCAACGAAATAAGCCCAATCCTAAATTCTTTATTGGTTCAGGAAAAGTCGAAGAAATTGCAGAGCAAGTTCAGGAACTAGAAGCGAGTCTAGTGATTTTTGATCATGCTTTGTCACCCGCTCAAGAACGAAATTTAGAAAGAATATTAAAATGCCGAGTCATTGACCGTACTGGATTAATTTTAGATATTTTTGCGCTGCGTGCCCGTACGCATGAAGGTAAATTACAAGTCGAACTTGCACAGCTTAAGCATTTATCTACCCGTCTGATCCGTGGTTGGTCTGCCGACTTTGAGCAACAAAAAGGTGGTATTGGCTTACGTGGTCCAGGTGAAACACAACTGGAAACAGATCGTCGCCTCATTCGCGTTCGTATTGCCCAATTAAAAGATAAATTAGAAAAAGTACATCAAACGCGTATACAAGGACGTGCTGCAAGACAAAAGGCCGCCATTCCAACTGTGTCGCTAGTAGGCTATACCAATGCTGGTAAATCAACTCTATTTAATATCTTAGCGAAAAGTGATGTCTACGCAGCCGACCAACTGTTTGCAACACTCGACCCAACATTACGCCGTTTGGAATGGGATGGTATTGGTACTGTCGTGTTAGCAGATACAGTAGGTTTTGTACGAAACTTACAGCATGATTTAATTGAATCATTCAAAGCAACACTTGAAGAAACCCTAGAAGCCACGCTTTTACTACATGTCATTGATAGTAATAGCCACGACATGCTTGATCAAATTGAAGCAGTAGAAGGTGTATTAAAAGAGATTGGTGCAGATGCTCCAGTACTTCGGGTGTATAACAAAATTGACCTGAGTGGTGAAGAGGCCAAAATTGTTTATGCCGAACCGCATGTACCAGATCGAGTCTATGTCTCAGCTCATGCTGGCCTTGGGCTAGACTTACTTCAACAAGCAGTGCAAGAATGTTTAATGGGGCAAATTCAACATTTTTCACTGATTCTTAAACCTGCTTATGGCAAATTGCGCACCCAACTTTATGCTTTAAATGTGATTGAGTCTGAACACTATGATGATGCGGGCTTATTGCATATTGATGTGCGGATTGCCCCACATAAGTTAGAAAAGCTTATTCGCCAAGCAAAACTGCCCTTAGAAGAAATCTTAGGAGAACGCGCTAGTCAATTTAAGCGTCCATTGGAAGAGTTTGAAATCAAGGGCCAGATCAGTTAAAACTTGATAAGTAAACTTTTAGAGATAAAAAATATGGATAAGATCAAAAGTATAGACTGGACAGCATGGGTAGCAACTTTACTGCTCATTATTGGTTTTCGTGAAGGCTCTGTCGTTGTCATGCGTGCTTTTGGTCATCCAGAATTAGGTAATCTGGTCGGTTTACTCAGCTTACTCACTATTTTGATTATCTGGAGAAAGTTTAAAAAAATTCCTCTTCGGATAGTCGATACAAATAATAAAATTATGAAAGAAAGTGGATTTGCTTTTTTACCCGTTTGTGCTGGTTCTTTAATTATGCTGGTACATATGGGTAAAGAAATTCCACTATTTCTTTTCGTCTTAGTGGTCAGCACCCTTATACCTTTGTGGGTCTATGCAAAAATGGCAAAACGTTGGTTATAAGGAGAATAAAATGTTTACGATTTTCTACGGTTTTTTGATCACACTCATTAGTTATATGTGTGCAAAACCTTTAAACCGACGCTTTCCACAAGTTCCCCTTTTAGTTTTCGGCATGTTCATTGTGATTGGATTACTTTCAGTTTTACAAGTTCCTTATGAGCAGTATCGCCTGTATGTAAATGACTTATTTGGTCATCTATTAGGTTATGTCACCGTAGCCTTAGCCATTCCTTTAGCTGCAATGCGTTACGATGACCTTCCAATTAAATCGGTCATTGGTATTTTACTTTTTGCAAGTATTAGCGCCGTTGCTTTGCCTATGGGCCTCGCTTATTTGTTGCATATGTCGGAACCTACCATTCTTGCATTTGCAACCCGTGCAGTGACTACGCCAATTGCCTTAAATATCGCAACGTTATTGCATGCTCCTGAAACGCTGGTAACCCTTATTGTTATTTTATCTGGCGTTATTGGAGCAGCTTTTTCACCATTCTTACTTAAGCATATTCATGATGAAAGAGCATCTGGATTAGCCTTAGGTTTGGCTGCACATGCCATAGGAACAGCTCAAGCTTGGCAGCGTGGGCCAGTTGCGGGTCGCTACGCCGCATTTGGTATGGCATTGAACGGCGTATTTACTGCAATTTGGCTGCCGACATTCATGTTATCTTTTGGAATACATTGATTAAAAAGTAGTTTAAATAAACATTGAACCAGCTAACAATTACAAATAAGATGATCTTTCAAAGTTAAAAGGATTTTTAATTATGGGGAAAATTTTTATTGGAGCTTTGCTCTTACTGGGGATCAATACTGCTACATTTGCAGCAGATATTACAGGTCTTTGGCAAACCATTGATGATAAGACTGGTGCTCCCAAAGCACAGGTAGAAATACGAAAAGAAGCAAATGGGACATATGCTGGAAAAATTACTAAAGTCACGCCGCGCCCGGGTTATACCCCTAAAGAGATTTGTGATAATTGCCCAGCACCCTATACCAATAAACCAATTCTAGGTTTGGATATCGCAACAGGCTTAAAAAAGACTGATGAGCTTAATTATACGGGCGGGAAAATTTTAGATCCGAATACAGGCAAAGTTTACGGACTTAAAGCAAAGCTTAGCGCAACTGGTAAACGTCTTCATATGCGTGGATATCTTGGCGTTTCAGCATTAGGCCGTAATCAAATTTGGTTACGCGTAGAATAAAAGTTAAAAATAAAAAAGCCGCTTATGCGGCTTTTTTATTTTTAACTCGGACACAACTCTCGTCTTGCGCTCGTGAAAAGCATTGCTTTTCCCATACTCACACAGGATTTTCGACAGCAAAGATTTCTTTGTCTTCAAGGCGATAAGCCATTAATTTTCGGCCCCAAACACAGCCGCCATCAATATTCTGGATTTTCACATTAATGCTTCTACCTTCTAGCGCAGCCCAATGACCAAAAATAATCTGATGAGTCTGAGCAGCTTTACTTGGAAATTCGAACCAAGGTAAATAGCCTTCTGGCATTGGCGCATCTAGAGCATCTTTAAAACTGAACTCTAAAGCCCCTTCTGCATTGGTTAAACGCATGCGGGTCAAATAATTGGTAATACAACGTAAACGCGCCGAACCAGTTAAGTTATCTTCCCACAAATCTGGTTTTGAACCATACATTTCGGCTAAAAAAGCATCCAATACAGATAAATCTTCGTTTGCGAGTACAGCTTCAACTTCTTTTGCCAAAGTAGCAGTTTTTTGCGCATCCCAAATACAAGGTATACCCGCATGGGTAAGAATCGTTTGTTCATTTGGAAATAAACATAATGGTTGCTTACGTAACCAGTCGATTAACTCATCACCATCAATTGCATCAATAACATCTTGAGTGCGATCTTTTTCTTTAATCTCTTTTAAGCCACGTGCGCCAGCAACTAAAGTCAGATCATGATTTCCAAGAACCGTTGCAGCAGCACCACGGTCAGCAAGTTTTTTAACAAAACGTAATGCACCCACTGAGTTTTCACCACGTGCGACTAAATCACCTGCAAACCATAAAAAATCTTGGTCTGGATCAAAACGTATTTCTTTGAGTAAGGCTTTCAGAGCTTCAAAACACCCTTGTACATCGCCAATCACATAATTAAAACGTTTAGTCATTTACGCCACCATTTGATCGGCTAAAGCAACAAACTGAGTCAGTGTTAAAGTTTCAGGACGAGCCATCGGGTCAACACCTGCTTTTTCAAAGCCATCTTCAGCGATCATACCTTTAAGGCTATTTCTTAGAGTTTTACGACGTTGGGTAAATACATGACCAACCAACCGAGCTAAAGCTTTTTCATCTTTTGCTACAATTGGTTTTTGTTCATATGGAACAAGGCGGAAAACAGCACTCGTTACTTTAGGTGGCGGGTTAAATGCACCAGCTGGCACCTCAAATAAAAACGTAGGTTGGCAATAATACTGAATCATTACCGACAAGCGCCCATATTCTTTTGTGTTTGGTTCGGCAGTAATACGTTCAACCACCTCTTTTTGTAGCATAAAGTGCATGTCTTTCACTTTACTGCCAAATTCCAAGAGATGAAAAAGTAATGGGGTTGAAATGTTATAAGGTAAATTACCAACCACACGTAATGGTCGACCATCTTTTACCAGTTCACTAAAATCATATTTTAATGCATCAGCTTCTATAATGGTTAAACGTTCAGGATGTGGAACGCGTTCTGGTAAGCCTGCTGCCAAATCACGATCTAGCTCAACAACTGTTAATGCATCACACTCCCCAATTAAAGGAGATGTTAATGCAGCCAAACCAGGTCCAATTTCGACAACATTTTCACCCGCACGCGGATTCACCGAGCGCACGATTTTGGCAATGACTCGCTGATCATGTAAGAAGTTTTGACCAAAACGTTTACGAGCTTTATGCCCTTCATCTTTCGGGTTTAGGGCATTAATTTGATACATAGAACATTTCCAACATGAAAAATTTAGCTCGCTGCCAAAGATAAAGCTAAATCGACAGCGACATTTAAACTTGAGCTTTTTGCCAAACCGGTCCCAGCCAAAGACAATGCAGTGCCATGATCGACCGAAGTTCGGATGAATGGCAAACCCAATGTAATATTGATGGCCTCACCAAACCCTTGTGATTTTAACACAGGTAACCCTTGATCATGGTACATAGCAAGTACAGCATCAGCATTTTTAAGATGCTCAGGGGTAAATAATGTATCTGCAGGCAAGCTTAGACTCATTTTAATTCCTTGCACTCGATAACTTTCGAGTACTGGATTAATGGTCTCAATCTCTTCACGCCCCAAATAGCCATCTTCACCCGCATGAGGATTTAAGCCACACACTAATATGCGCGGATCTGTAATTTTAAATTTAGTTTTTAAGTCGTGTAGTAAAATATCAATAACCTGATGCAAACGTTCTTTGGTAATTGCATCTGCAACATCTCTTAAGGGTAAATGTGTAGTCGCTAAAGCAACGCGCAAGGTTTTGGTTGCAAGCATCATCACAACACGCTCTGCCCCTGCAAACTCTTGATAGTATTCAGTATGACCACTGAACAAAATACCCGCATCGTTAATGACCGACTTTTGTACGGGTGCCGTAGCTACCCCGACACTTTTACCAGACATTGCATAATCAGCTGAACGGCGTAATTGTTCTAATACATAAGCTGCGTTAGCTGAGTTTAATTGCCCATCAATAACCGCCGTTTCTAAAGGTACATGCTCTATATAAAGTTTGCCCTGAGAAGATGACTCAGCCTGTCCCAGATATTCTATAAATTGAATATCTAGCCCAAGTTTTTGAGCACGTTGTTCTAATAAATTTCGGTCACCCAAAATAACAAGCGGGCGTTCATCAACTCGCTGAGCCAAGCTCAAGCAAATATCTGGACCAATACCGGCCGGCTCACCGGAAGTGACATATAAAGGCAGCACAATCACCCCAGACACATAACGAAAATTTGTTTGATTTTAACATATCCCACATTCATCAGTTTATGAATTAAATTATCTGGCTTAAACTGGATTTTTCTTGTGACTTTAGACAAACTCGTTTAGAATGCTCGCTCCTTTTGTTTGGACAGATTCCATAGTCCAAACCAACTATAATAGGTAGTGGTTTAATGAAAACTCTCAGCGCTAAGCCAGCTGAAGTTCAACATGACTGGTATGTTGTTGATGCTTCTGGCAAAACTTTAGGTCGCCTTGCGACTGAAATCGCTCGTCGTTTACGCGGTAAGCACAAAACTTCTTATACTCCTCACGTTGACACTGGCGATTACATCGTTGTGATTAATGCTGAACAAGTTCAAGTGACTGGTAAAAAAGCACTTGATAAGAAATATTATCGCCATACTGGTTTCCCTGGTGGTATCCGTGAGACTAACTTCGAGAAGTTAATTGCTCACAAGCCTGAAGCTGTTCTTGAAAAAGCAGTTAAAGGCATGTTACCAAAAGGTCCTCTTGGTTATGCAATGATCAAAAAAATGAAAGTGTACGCTGGTACTGAGCATCCGCATGCTGCTCAACAGCCACAAGTTTTGGACATCTAAGGGATACAGCACATGGCTACTAATTATGGTACAGGTCGCCGTAAGACCGCAACTGCACGTGTTTTCTTGTCAGCTGGTACAGGCAAACTCGTTATTAACAACCGTACTTTAGAGCAATATTTCGGTCGTGAAACTGCTCGTATGGTTGTTCGTCAACCTTTAGAACTTTTAGAAGTTACTGAAAAGTTTGACCTTTACATCACTGTTAAAGGTGGTGGTATTGGTGGTCAAGCTGGCGCGATCCGTCACGGTATTACTCGTGCGCTTATCGCTGCTGACGAAACTTTAAAACCTGTTCTTCGTCAAGCTGGTTTCGTTACTCGTGATGCTCGTGAAGTTGAACGTAAGAAACTTGGTTTACGTAAAGCTCGTAAGCGTCCTCAATTCTCTAAACGTTAATTCGTTTATCGAGTTGGACAAAAAGCCTTGGATTTCTCCAAGGCTTTTTTATTATGAAAATAGAACAATAAAATGCAAACTTATAAATATAAACAAACTATCTCTTTAGAACCGTGATTTCCTAGAGCATTTTTAGTATCCTAATCGATTCACTCAACCACGTCGTCTTGTGATATGTCGGTCGAAAACACCTCTATTCAGGGGATTACCCTTTACAGTCATGCTGATGATTTCCGTTCTCACTGGATTCGTTTCTTATTAGCAGAAAAGCAAATCAAATATCAATTGATCGTAACTGACCATGAAGACGAAGATTTGGCCAGTTTAAATCCTTATAATCAACTACCTATGTTGGTCGAGCAAAATCTTAAGTTATTTTCAGCGCCCATTATTGCTGAATATTTAGATGATCGTTATCGTCAAAGTAAGCTTTATGCGGATGCTCCAATGATGCGTGCAGAACAGCGTCAATATATATGGAGACTTGAAAACGACTGGTTCAAGTTAGCAGATCACATGTTAAAGCATGCGGATTCTTTAAATGTCGAACAAAAGCAAAAAGCTCAAAAAGAATTACGTGAAACTTTAATCTCACTTACGCCCCTATTTCAGCATTTTCCCTATTTTATGTCTGAAAATTTTACAATCTTAGATTGTATGCTTGCACCGATTTTCTTAAGACTCAATAGCATGGGAATTGATTTACCCAAACAGCATTGCCGTCCGATACTTTTGTATTGTAAACGTATCTTTGAGCGGCCTTCTTTTGCTAAATCAATGACGCCTCAAGAAAAAAACCGTTACAATGAACAATTAAATATGGAATAGTGTGATATGTCTGAGCAAACTATTGATTTAACCCCTACACGTCCTTATCTTGCTCGTGCAATCTATGAATGGATATGTGATAACCAGCTTACCCCATATCTATTAGTTGATGCGACACAACCACATACAGATGTTCCACAGCAATTTGTTAAAGATGGACAAATTGTTTTAAATATTGTGCCTCATGCTGTTCATCAACTTCTTATTGCCAATGAGGCTATTACTTTTTCTGCCCGTTTCGGGGGGGCATCAAAAGACATTTATGTGCCAATTCAGGCTGTTCTAGGTATTTATGCACGTGAAAATGGACAAGGTTTATTCTTTGATCCTGAAGAATATGCCAATGTAGCGCCTGTAGAAAATACAGTAGAGTCAGAAGTACAAGAAGCAATTGAAGAAACAACATCGACTAAGAAAAAACCAACGTTAAGAATTTTAGATTAAATTTAGAGGAAGAAAGCATGGCATTTGATTTAGTCCAATACTTTGCTGAGCAGATAAAAATTCAAAAGCCTCAGCTTTTAAATCAATATCCAGTTAATGAAAAAAATAAACTGATTGATGAGGTGAATATTCTTACGCTTGGAAAACTGATTAGTTTGTGGCGCCAAGATGACAATAAGATTTATCATGAAATTAAGGCAGCAGATCCACTTTATATTCAGGAAGTTGCTCGTCATTTAACAACTTCTAAGCATAATCAGTCGACTTTAAAAAATGCAGAACTAGAACAGAGTATTTCTGAAATTTTAACTTTGCAGTTAGCAGAACTTAACCAACTCGATGAAACAGGCGGTTTTGGACATAATGGCTTAAAAGAATTAATTTTAGGTCAAGTAGAACATTTATCCGGTCAGGCAGATGATTGGGTTTGGTCAACAAACCATCTAACAGAATTGGTTGGTTCTAAACCTGTGGAACAAGAAGAGCTATCATTGGATGCAACAATGAAGGAGTTCAACCAAATGGTTCACCAAGCCCAACCTCATCATGATGACTTGCATATTGAAGAGCAAGCTGCCGAGATTTCTGTACCTACATGGTCAAAGATTATTGCCCCTGTCGTTGCTTTAGCAATTTTAGGCTATTTGTATTGTGCTTATACACAATTAATTGCTTAAAAATTTGCCTCAGTAATTAACTAAATGCCACCCATAAAAGGTGGCATTTTTTATTAGACTTGAATACTAAATAACATTTGCCGTTTTTTCACTTGCTGCCCCTGCTGTCCTAAAATATCTAAGACCACACCATCTACATCGGACTTAATTTGCTGCTGGATTTTCATTGCTTCAAGTACCAATAAGGTTTGCCCTTTCACCACCTGATCACCTTGATTGACCAAAATATTCACCACAGCACCATCCATCGGTGCTTTGATTTTCCCATCACCAGCTACATCAGCTATTTCTGGAGCAGCATAAGTTACATTGCTAATCGCAACATTGCCATTATCTCGATTTAGATAAAGCTGATCATTCTCTAGTACATATTGAACACAGCGGCGTACACCATCAATCAAATATGTCATTTTTTTGGTTGTTTTTTCAATGACTTCAATAACAACTGCTTGATCACAAAACTGCACACTAAACTTGTTATTGTCAGATGATAACTGTAATTGGATTTGCTGATCATCATATTTAAGCTTTAAAGGTAAAGGCACACCAAGCCCCGTTTGCCATGCCTCGGTATTTTTATTTTGACTAAATAATGCCGCAGCAATCGCTAAGGTTTCTAAAGAGAGTACCTGTTTATGTAAGCTATTGTCATTTTGAAAATGCTGTTGAATAAATGCTGTATTGGTATCTCCCTCAACAACAACTGGATGGCGCAGTAAATTGACCAAGAACTGTTTATTACTATTCACACCTAGCAAAACGCAGTCATCTACAGCGCGAGCAAGTAAACGAATCGCATCCTCACGGGTTTTACCGTATGCAATCACTTTAGCTATCATTGGGTCATAAAAAGGGCTGACTTCATCAGTGGTTAACATGCCATGGTCAATTCGTATATGAGGTAAACTCGCAGGCTCCCAACGTAAAATCTTACCTGTTTGAGGTAGGAAATCTTGGCGTGGGTCTTCGGCATACAAACGAACTTCAATTGCATGGCCATTGAAGGTCAACTCGTGTTGTTTCAATGGCAACTTTTCGCCATTGGCCACGCGTAGTTGCCATTCGACTAAATCTAATCCTGTAATTAACTCGGTAACAGGATGCTCAACCTGCAAACGGGTGTTCATTTCTAAAAAATAAAATGTACCCGATGCGTCAAGTAAGAATTCAACTGTACCCGCGCCCACATAAGCACATGCTTTAGCAGCAGCTACAGCAGCCTCTCCCATTTTTTGGCGAAGCTCAGATGTCAGGACTGGACAAGGTGCCTCTTCAACGACTTTTTGATGACGGCGTTGAATCGAGCAATCACGCTCGAATAAGTAAACATAATTACCGTGTATATCACCAAAAATTTGAATTTCGACATGGCGTGGAGCAATGACTGCTTTTTCTAAAATCAGCTCACCTGAACCAAATGCGTTCTCAGCTTCTGAGCGAGCAGTTTGTAAAGCCTCAATTAATTCGGATGAATGCTGGACTAACCGCATGCCACGACCACCACCGCCAGCTGAAGCTTTTACCATAATTGGAAAACCAATTTGTTCTGCTTGCGCCGCCAAATATTCAAGATCTTGACGATCGCCTTCATAACCCGGCACACAAGGCACACCAGCCTGAATCATGGCAATTTTTGAGAGTCGTTTACTGCCCATCAGCTCAATTGCTGAGGCAGTGGGACCAATAAAAGTAATTTGGTTGTCGATACAAGCCTGAGCAAAATCGGTATTCTCCGATAAAAAACCATAGCCAGGATGAATGGCATCCACCCCTGTTTTTTTACAAGCTTCTATTATTTTGCTAATGGATAGATAAGATTCAGAGACTTTAGAAGCCCCAATATAAACTGCCTCATCAGCTTCTTGAACATGGCGGGCATTACGGTCTGCGTCTGAATATACGGCTACAGTTTGATAACCCATTGCTTTTGCGGTTTGCATAACCCTAACTGCAATTTCACCACGATTAGCAACCAATACTTTTGAAAATTTCATTGTTTTTATCCTTATTTTTCTTGCTCAATAGCCCAATTCGGCAAACGTTTTTGGATAAAAGCCATTGTGCCTTCTTGTCCTTCAGCACCACCAACTGCTTGAGCAAACTGCTGTGCTGCATCATCTAGCAAATCATGTAAAGGTTCATTGAGCGTTCGATGTAACAATGCTTTCGTCATACGTGAAGCTTGTGGCGCTGCACGTTTAATTTGTTCAATGGTTTCTTGTAATAACTGTTCCAGCTCTAATTCATTATGGGCAATCTCATGTACAACTCCGACCTTAAGTGCCGTGTGCCCTTCAAAACGCATGCCTAATAAAGCCAATCGACGAGCTTGTGTTAGGCCAATACGCTTCACTACAAAAGGAGCAATTTGTGCAGGGATCACTCCAAGACCCGTTTCCGGCAATCCAAATTGAGTATTATCAAGGCTAATAGCAACATCAGAAACACAGACAAGGCCAAAACCGCCACCTAAAACTACCCCTTCTAAAATCACTACAACCGTCTGGGGTGTGACATCGACTTGTTCAAGCATTGCACCAAAACGGCGATTAAATTCGGCATAAGGTTGTAGGCTTCCAATATTTGCTGCATCGGCTCGTAAAGCAGCCATGTCTTTGATGTCCCCCCCTGCACAAAAGGTTCCGCCTTCACCACGAATGATGACGGCCCGAATCGAAAGATCATCATGAATGGCAGCAAAGACTTGTTGAATGGCTTTGACCATATTTAAATTCATAGCATTGCGACTTTCTGGTCGGTTTAACCAGAGGTATAGAATACTGCCGTCCTGTTCGAGCTGAATGCTGCTATCAACGTTTAATACTTGTAGTGAAGCTGAAAGTGTCATGGCCTACTCCTTATTTTTATTTTCGTTTTTTAGGTAGAATGTCCATGAGCTTACAGATAATTCCCAACATAATTTCATCTGCTCCTCCACCAATAGACCCTAAGCGACCATCACGGTATAACTGAGATGCGGGATTCTCCCACATAAAGCCATTTCCCCCCCAATATTGCAGACAACTATCGGCAACCTCACGCGTTAAGCGTCCTGCTTTAAGTTTTGCCATGGATGCCAACATAGTGACGTCCTCACCCGCAATATGCTGCTCACAAGCCTGATAAGTTAATGCTTTGAGTGCTTCTACCTCAGTCATAAGTTCGGCAAAACGGAAATGGATGTATTGGTTATTGATGAGAGGCTGACCAAAAGTGGTTCGCTCTTTGGTGTAATCAATAGTTTGCTGAATACAATGCTGCAAGCCACCAATTGCATTGGCACATGCCCATAAACGCTCTTCCTGAAATTGCATCATTTGCATCATGAAGCCCATGCCTTCAACACCGACTAAATTACGCTGCGGCACTCGTACATTGTCTAAATAAACTTGTGCTGTTGTGGTTGAACGCATACCTAGTTTATTTAATGGTTCTGAAAAACTAATGCCTTTAGTTTTTGCTGGCACGATAATCATTGACTTATTAGCATGTGGTTTATCATCAGAGGTATTAGCTAAAAGACAGAAAAAGTCAGCTTGTAGTGAGTTAGTGATCCACATTTTGCTGCCGTTAATGACATAATCATCGCCATCTTTTTTTGCAGTTGTTTTAATGGCTGCAACATCCGAACCCGCATGTACTTCTGATACAGCAATTGAGGCCACATATTCTCCAGCAATCGCTGGTGTTAAAAACTCATCACGTAACTCTTTACTGCCAAAGCGCGCTAACGCAGGCGTTGCCATATCGGTTTGAACCCCGATTGCTAACGGTACTCCACCGCAAGCTGCATAGCCAATTTCTTCAGCAACTACAAGGTTATAAGAATAATCTAAGTTTAAACCGCCATTTTCCTCAGGCTTACAGATCCCTAATAGACCTAAATCACCCATTTTTTTGAATACATCATGAATTGGGAAACGCCCTTCTGCCTCCCACTCCGGAATGTGTGGGTTAAGCTCATTTTCAACAAATTGACGAGCTGTTCGGCGTAATGCTTCATGTTCGGCAGTAAATTTCATCGTGTTATTCCTATTAATTTTTTTAATTGCGGTAAAAGTTGATTAAAAACGAGATACACCAAAACGAGTTGGATTTAGCTCTCGCTGTTGTGCTTCATAAATGGTCTGTAAAAGGAAAATCAGTAACTTTCGAGTATCTCGCGGGTCAATAATGCCGTCGTCATGCATCATGGCTGTATTGAAAAGCGCTGTAGACTGTTGTTCCAGTTTTATGGTTGTACTTTGCTCAAGGAAATCAAGCATTTGAGGATTAGATTCTTGACCAGAAGCTTTTTGCTTTCCTTCCGCCACAATACGTAATACTTTTCCAGCCTGAGCAGCTCCCATCACTGCAACATGCGAGTTTGGCCAAGCAAAAATAAAGTCTGGAGATAGGCTGCGACCACACATCGCATAGTTCCCTGCACCATACGACCCTGCTACAACAATCGAGATTTTAGGCACGGTACAATTGGCAACCGCTTGAATCAGTTTTGAGCCATGTTTGATAATGCCATTTTGCTCAGCATCAGTTCCGACCATAAAACCAGTGGTGTTATGCAAAAACAATAACGGACGTTTAGTTTGTTCACATAAATGAATAAACTGAGCTGCCTTTGCTGCCCCTTGCGGTGTAATTGGGCCATTGTTAGTAATAATACCAATATGCAATCCACCAATTTTGGCCCAACCACAAACTGTTAAATCATCATATTCTTGTTTAAACTCAAGAAAATCTGAATCATCAATAATTCGAGCAACCACATCTTTCATATCAAAGGGTTGTTTAGGGTCACTTGGAATCACACCTAATAATTCATCGGCATCGTAACGAGGTTCTTTATAGACTGCATCAACTGGTTTGATCTGTTCTTTCCAGTTCAGATGCTCAAAAATTTCACGTGCAAGCCGAATACCATCGGCATCATTTTCTGCTAAATATTCTGCTGTACCAGCAATTTGAGCATGCATTTCTGCCCCACCCAATTCTTCAGCAGTTGCAACCTCGCCAGTAGCAGCCAAAAGTAAAGGAGGACCTGCAAGAAGCATCTCAGTTTGTTTACGTACCGCAATCACATAATCTGAAAGACCCGGCTGATAAGCACCACCCGCTGTTGCATTACCATGTACCACAGCTAATTGAGGAATACCTGCCGCAGACAGACGAGCCTGATTGGCAAAAGTCATACCACCATAAGTAAATACTTCCGCAGCATAATTTAAGTTTGCCCCCCCACTTTCAGTCAGCGTAATTAAAGGGAGTTTTTGCTCTAAGGCAATCTTTTGCAAACGTAAAGTTTTCTGTACACCCATGGGTGACATCGTTCCACCCTTGATTGCACTATTGCTTGCAGATACTAAACAACGCACACCACTGACAAAACCAATGCCAGCAATGACACCACCACCAGCTTCCGAGCCATCTTTGTCATCATGCATGTTGTAGCCCACCAAGCCACAAAGCTCAATGAACGGAGAATCGGCATCTAACAATAATCGCACACGTTCATGGGGCAAAATCTTGCCTTTTTTATCGAACTTCGGTTTGGCAGCATACGATTTATCAATACTTTTTTGCTGAATTGCACGCACCTCACTCAACTGAGCAAGTAGTGCATCTTTATTTTTTTGATACTGTTCACTACCTATCGCAATCTCGGATGGAAGAATTGTCATCGTTATTCCTCACTCCAAGCCTAGGTTGTCGTCTTGCAGCTGGGCAGAGCATTGCTCTACTTTTCCAACTTCATCTTTTTTAAAAATTTCTGGGATAAATGCACGATGGAAACCATTATAAGATTCACTATTTGTGGCCTCGCTTAGTGGATACATTCGTGTACCTTGCGATGCAGCCCCATCAATACGCAGAGTTACACCAGACACAAAAGCCGCAGCATCAGACAGTAAATAGCAAATCGCTGATGAAACTTCCGACTCGGTTCCCATTCGTTTTAAAGGAACGTTGCCAGCAAGGCTCGGAATAATCACTTTGGCAAAATCACCGCTATAATTATCCATACCTGATGATACGATCCAACCTGGTGCCACCGCATTCACCCGAACACCCGATTTCCCCCACTCAACCGATGCTGTTTTAGTAAGGTTATCGACTCCAGAACGTGCTGCACCTGAATGGCCCATTCCAGGCATACCACCCCACATATCAGCAGTCATGTTGACAATACTGCCACCATGTTTTGCCATCCATTGGTTATAAGCTTCACGCATTAAATAGAAAGTTGAGTGCAAGTTATTACGAACAACTGCATCAAAACCATTTGCAGAGATATTTTCTAAAGCTGATGGAAACTGACCACCTGCATTATTCACCAAGCCGTCCAGCCCGCCGAACTTTTCAATCACCTCGGCAATCATGTTTTTCACTTGTTCTTCTTCACGGTTATCACAGACAATAAAATGAACGAGCCCTCCATCTTTTGTGATTTCTTGGCTGACTTTTTCCAATTTTTCAATTTTACGTCCTGTAATAATGACTTGAGCACCTAATGCAGCCAGCTCATGTGCAGTACAACGGCCAATTCCAGAGCCTCCACCTGTCACAATGACAACCTTATTGGCAAACGCATCCTGTCTAAAAATTGATTGATAACCCATCTTTATTTCATCCATTTCTATTATTTTTCTAAAAGATTTGCCGGCACCTTTACCGGCATATCTAATAATTGTTGAGCAAAAGCTTTGCCTTGCGGATCAATACGCAAGCTCGCAACACCACCACCACCCAAGGCATTTTCCAGCATAAAATTCAACGCATTTAAACCTGGCAACTCATAGCGAATCACTCGTCCTTTTTCAGGATCTAAAACATGTTGCATATAACTTGCAACAGCTTGTTCAGTCAGTGCTGTACGAATCCATGGTAAATACTCTGCTCTACGAGCAATCACACCAATATTGCTATGGTTGCCTTTATCACCACTACGGGCATGCGCAATTTCAATCAAAGAAACTTCAATTTCATTGCCTTGATAAACAGCGCTTTCACCGGCTACTAACGTACTGAATTGCTGTGTAGAAGAGTTTTGAGGGATCTCAACTGGATAACGATTTCCCTCAAAATCAATTTCAACATTGATCTGATTTTTATCAATTAAAAAAGAAAATAATTTAATGACTGGCGATGCTTTGGGTCGCCCCCCCACAATACCTGCCAAGGCTGGAGCCATTCCGGTAGAAGCCTGTGCAATTTCAGAAGCAAAGAACATGCAAGCTTCTTTAAACATGTGTTTTACAGCGATTTTGACCACGACTTCACGACTGTTTAATGTTTGGGCATGTGCCCCATAGGTACTTTCAATGCCTAAAATCTCAACAGACTTTTCACTAAAAGGTGGCACCGAACGCATTGCCAAAACCCGCTCACACTTAGTTAAAATCGCATCTGCAATTACTTGTGCTTTTTGTGGAGCTTCGCGACCTGCAATTAAGAAACTGACTAGGACACGATAGCCATCAGGATAGGTCGCACTCACTTTATATTGTGCTGTGGGTGCTCGTCCGGTAGCACCAGTTACACGGACTCGGTGTTCACCTACTTGTTCTAAATTCACCCGACTAAAGTCTGCAACTACATCTGGCAATAAATATGCTTGTGGATTGCCAATTTCATAGACGATTTGTTCGGCAACCGTTGCAGTCGAAACCAAACCTCCTGTACCTTGTGGCTTAGTGACGATAAATGAACTATCCTGACTGACTTCAACGACTGGGAAGCCCATATTGTCGAAACCCTCGACCAATCGCCAATCGGTAAAATTCCCGCCTGTACACTGAGCACCACATTCAATCACATGCCCTGCTAATGAGCCTTGAGCCAATTTGTCATAGTCATCGAGTGACCATTGATATTCATGTAATAAAGGAGCAAGCACCACAGCAGAGTCAACAACACGGCCAGTAATCACAATATCTGCGCCTAAATTCAAAGCATCACGAATAGCCACAGCACCTAAATAAGCATTACTACTCGCAACCTGTTCCGGTAAAGCTTCACCGCTAAACATTTCCTGAACATTTTGTGATTTTAACTGCTCATGTTCCGCTAAAAGATCATCACCTAAAACTACTGCTACTTTTAAATCTAGACCATATTCTTTAATTATTTTCTGCAAAGCATCACGACAAGCCAATGGATTAACTCCACCTGCATTACTAATCACTTTAATCTTTTTTTCTGCAATTTTTTTAAGTAGAGGCGCCATCACCCGACTGACAAAATCCAAAGCATAACCATGTTTCGGCTCTGTCATTTTCGCTTTTGCCATAATCGACATGGTAATTTCTGATAAATAATCAAAAACTAAATAATCAATATCAGTTAAATGTACCAATTGAAAAGCAGCAGTATTGGTATCCCCCCAAAATCCGGAGGCACAACCTATTTTTACAATACGGCCATCATCTTGCTGATTACTTGCCATCTTATTTCTCATTATTTTGTTTAAAAATTACACTCAACATTACCAAGCAAGCGCTTGGTTTGTAAAGAGCAAAATGTTATTGTGAGATTGACTAAAACTGCCAAACTCGACAAATACTTCAAAACATGGTGAGATTTGGCAAAATTTTCCCTTAATTATTTTTATATAAAGGATCCAGCTTTCGCATGATTGCTACTTCAATTGAACAGATTCCCCACTTCTCCTGCTTTGATGACAGTCCACGCGGTCGCCTATTACAAGGTGCAGCGTACTTATTTCATAAGCAAGGCTATGACAAAACTACTGTTCGTGAACTGGCTCAATTTATTGGTATTCAATCAGGCAGTCTTTTCCATCACTTCAAAAGTAAAGATGACATCCTTGCCCATGTCATGGAACAAACTATTATTTATAACCTTGCTCGCTTAAAAGATGCGGCAGCTCAATCTAGAGATCCAGAACAACAATTACGCGCTCTGATTAAAGCTGAACTTATTTCAATTACTGGAGATACAGGTGCAGCCATGGCTGTTTTGGTTTATGAATGGTTTGCCCTTTCAAAAGAAAAACAAGATTATCTTTTAGAAATGCGTAACGAATATGAGCAAATCTGGTTAGATGTTATTGAAAAGTTACGTACTCAGGACAAGATAAAGCATGATGCCTTTATTTGGCGAAGATTAGTTGGTGGAGCAATTTCGTGGACCGTAACTTGGTATAAATCTGAAGGAAAAGTCAAAATTGATGAATTAACTGAAATGGTTTGGGAGATGGCTTTGAAATGACTTCAATCTACTTGCGTCAACCATAAGCAAATGATTTTACAGAAATTAAAGAAGTATACAAAAACAGTATTTAATTTCATCAGCCATGGACCTATCCTCCGGCTAACTTTCAAACATATTTAGAACAAGAACATCGTTATTTTGTTTGCTTAACCGACAACCATACAATTATTGGAACATTTAATGTTTCAAATATTATTCGTAGCCAATTTCATTCAGCTTATGAAGTATTTTATCCTTATCAAGGTTAAGGATATATGAGAGAAGACTTAAAATTATTACTCATGGAAGCATTTGAAAAGCTAAATTTACATAGATTAGAAGCAAATATACAATCCGAAAACACAGCTTCGATTGGTCTTGTTGCAAATGCAGGTTTTATCAAATAAGGCTTTTCTCGACATTACCTTCAAGTAGGTGGCAAAGAGTGGAAAGATCATGAACGATGGGCAATTTTAAATGAAAAATGGATGGAACCTTTGCCCCTTAAAACGTAAATCATATATTATGTATTTAAAAGAATTACCAATAAATTAGTTATATTAAATATTAGGTTTATATTAGATGCTCAATATTGAAACATTAACTGCGATCGTCGGTGCTATTACTGGAATAGCTGGCTCGATAATGGGCTATATTAGTTTACAACGTCTTTCGAAGATTAAATCTTTAGATCTTAGACTTGAATTAAAAAAAGCTGAAACTCAATTAATTTTAACCGTGAATGACTTACCAGAGTCATTAACAAAAGCAAAAAGATCACGTGAAGCAATATCATCAGCAATTGGGCAATTGCGTTCAGGTGGATTAAAAAAATGGATTCAGGAATGGGAGACAGACTTTATCTCAGCAAAACAAATGATATCAATTCTTCCTAATACAGATTCCGACTATACATCCCACTCTCAACGAGACCTAGAAACAAAGTTAATATTTATTCATCAACAATCTACTAAAGCAAATGCGTTAAAAGAAAAATATGAAATTGAATTAGAACGAGATGAAAAACAACGAGCTAGAATTCATACCGAACGTAATAGTAGAAATCAAAAGAATTAGAATAAACACATCAAAACTTGAAAATGTATTTATTCTATCCTCAGCCATTCGCGAATAAAATAAATCAATAACCCAACTGCTTACTAATCAAATCTTTCATAATTTCTTCAGCGCCGCCACCAATCATATTAACCTTTACTTCACGATAAATACGCTCAGACTTCGTACCACGCATAAACCCCATACCTCCTAATGTTTGTACCGCTGCATCAGCACAAAATTGCATAGTGCGAGTCGCAACATTTTTAAGCATTGAAATTTGAGCCACCAACTCATATCCCTGTAATTTTGGTTGAGTCATTTTCCAAGCAGTTTCTTCAAGCAAGGCCCGCGTTGATGTCAATTGCGTTGCCATATCTACCAACTTATGACGAACTACTTGATGATCTATTAATCGTTTACCAAAAGTTTTACGTTGCTGTGCCCAATCTAAAGCCTCTTCATAACAAACTAGTGCATAACCATATGCCACTACCCCTAAGAAAAAACGCTCCATATTAAAGTTATTCATTATTACCTTAAAACCAGCATTTTCTTTACCAAGGAGATTTGATGTAGGAACTTTTACCTGATCAAAATGCAAATGTGCTGTATCAGATGCCCACCACCCCATTTTCTTCAAAGGCGTTTTAGTAATTCCCTCACTTTGAGCATCAATCAATAACATTGAAATACCATCAGCACCCGATTTAGTGGGATCTGTACGAACTGCAACCGTATAATAATCAGCACGAATTCCTGACGTAATAAAGGTTTTCTCACCCGAAACGATATAATAATCACCCTCTCGAACAGCCTTGGTCTGCAGTGCGGCGACATCTGAACCACCACTTGGTTCCGTAATTGCTAACGCTGAAATTTTTTCACCAGAAATAATTTCTGGAAGAACTCTAGCCTTTAATTCATCGCTTCCAAAATGCTGAATCGGTGGCGCACCAATAGTATGTACCATCAAAGAAGTATGAACACCTCCTGAACCAGCCTTTGCCATTTCAATACCAGCGAGTAATGAATAGAAGGGATCTGCATTTGGAATACCACCATATTCTTCAGAAAAACCTAATCCTAATAAACCAATTTCAGCAGCTTTCTTATAAAGCTCTCTCGGAAATGTTTCTGCCTCATCCCACTCATTCACAAAAGGTGCTATCTCATTCTGCACAAAACGACGCACGCTATCTGCAAAAGCAAAATGCTGTTCACTATAGTAAATTGGATTTAGTTGCATTCCTTGAGACATCCTAATATTTTTATTTAAGTCCAAGGGTTATCTTGTCATGTTTCAGATAAATCAAAGTTTGCAAGAAACTCCAATTTGTTGGCATAAAGCATCAAAGCAAAAAAATTTAGCTAAAATTACAGCTTAAACCTTTAAATAACTACGGAATCCACGAGCTGCATAATAAGATTGAGCACCATTGTGATAAATAAAAATTCGGCCATAACGACGATCGGCAAAAAGAGCTCCTCCTAATTTTCGGATATCCTCTGGTGTTGCAAGCCAACTTGATGTTTTAAGATCAAATTCTTCTATTTGCTGCAACTGAAGATATTGCTCTTCGGTTAGAAGCTCGACTCCCATTTCTTTAGCTACATCTATTGCACTATTTTTAGAAGGATGATCTTTTCTAGATTCTAAAGCTTCACGATCATAGCAAAGACTTCTTCGACCTTTTGAAGTTTCAATACAGCAATCTATAAAGAGATATTGATCTGCCTGTGGATCATAAGCAATAACATCGGGCTCTCCCCCCGTACTTTCCATTTCATTCAAAGACCAAACTTTTTCTGGGGCCAAAATTAATTTAGCCTGTACATGAGACCATTCTATTTCTTGATGGCGATATGAGCTCTTTTCAAATCTATCTTTTAATAGTTCAATTAATGCTTCCATTTGCTTTGAAAATAATATTTTTTTAATTTTCATTGAATAAAACCTTATCTCTATTAGGCAGAACGCCCATCAAAATGATTTATTTTTATTTTCTCTAGGTCGATATCATCTATACATCGAATGTTAATTGCAAAAATAGAATTACCTTCAGCATCTATGCCTTGAGCATAGGGATGAATTCCACAATTTTTACAAAAATGATGATTAATCACATGTTTATTAAAGATGTAGTTTGCTAAAACATCTGAAGATTCTAAAGAAATCGTAACTTGATTATTGGGTAAAAACCCTAGTAAAGATCCCTTCTTTTGACAGATAGAACAATTGCAAGACAAAGCTTCTGATAGCTCGCCTTCCACAGCGAATTTAACCTGACCACAATGACAACTTCCTTGGTATTTCATTTTTATTCCTCGTTATTTTTAATATATGGCTTACTTTTTCATCTATACAAATAAATTACCACAAGTAAATGTAAAAAAATTGTTCACATCATAAGCAAAGATTGAAATAGGATGAAATTATTTTCGTTTCGCTGAATTTTTATGGGTTGATTACTTTTTGCTTTTACACAAAGCAACACCCCGGACTCTTTCGAGGCCGGGGTGTTAGAATAATGAGCTGGCGATGACTTACTCTCACATGGGAAACCCCACACTACCATCAGCGCTAAGAGGTTTCACTTCTGAGTTCGGGA
>Ga0207710_10000422_pt1 | contig 27760 bp, 19 predicted proteins | sample KBSS24metaG_FD_184400 | JGI IMG/M metagenome (GOLD analysis project Ga0207710, IMG submission 184400) | Switchgrass rhizosphere microbial communities from Kellogg Biological Station, Michigan, USA - KBS S2-4 metaG (SPAdes) (version 2) | ecosystem: Host-associated > Plants > Roots > Rhizosphere...
GAATTCCACTGCTCAGTGGAACCCTGCAGATACACAATGAAAGTCGATGGCACGTTCGCCACAGCGCATCAGGTATTCGTGGTGGAGAACGAAGCGAAATCGGAAACTGTCATAACCACATGCGAAAACCTGTCAGGTGAAGCGACGTCGGAAACCAAAATAGTACCGGAACTGACCTTCGAAAACCTTACCTATCAGAACTGCAAAGTAAATGGCACCTCTGGCGCCACCGTGGCCATGAATGGCTGCAAGTACCGGTACGCCAGTGGGGGTACCATGACGATTACGGGATGCAACGCGGGGAAAAAGATAGAAATACAGGCGCCAGGCGGCGGAGGGTGCACGATGTCGATAGGCGAACAGGGACCTCTCTCGGGGGTTACCTACCACAACGTTGGCGAAGAAGCCAAAAATACGGCTGAAGTTACAATAGAACAGAAATTTCAGCCAATCACGATCACGGTCTCCGCTGGCTGCTCATCACTGATCAAAACTGAACAGACGCTGATCGGCACAGTCACGACAGGCAACGCCCTCTTCACAGGTGAGTCGGTAGCGGGAGTGATGAAGAACTTCTGGTGGGAATAGACATCAAGGCATTGCCTTAGGTGAGCAGCATCAGCTGCAGCGGGCGCGGATGGACAGCGCGTCCGCTGTGGCTATCGCGTCGCTGTCAGCTAGGTGGTCGAGTCGTGGGCGTTACGAGCCGCTTCGCGTCCATATCGCGGAACAGCGCCCGCGTTTTCGCGTCGGTTTCCATGCGCTTGTCGAGCAGCGGGTTGACGATGCCGCGCAGGGCGGAGACGTAGCGCCACCACTTGGGGACGAAGATGCGGGGGGCGCGTTCCTCGATGCCGCGGACGAGGCCGGCGGCGGCCTCGTCGGGGGTGATCCGCTTCATTAGGAAGTCGGGGCTGAGCTCGCGAACGCGGTCGGAGTCCTCCTGGGCGAAGGCGTCCTGGACCAGTTTCGTGTCGACCCAGCCGAAGTAGGCGACGCTGGCGCTGGCGCCGTGGGTGGCGAGCTCGACGCGGAGGGAGCGGCCGAGCATCTCGACGCCGGCCTTGGCGACGGCGTAAGGGCTGTTGCCCATCCCGTTGGCGAAGGCGTAGACGGAGGAGACAACGACCATTTGGCCGTGGCGCTCGACGATCTGCGGGAGGGCGGCGCGGACGGTGCGCCAGACGCCGAGCAGGTCGACCTCGAAGACGCGCTCCCATTCCTCGCCGGAGATGGCGCGGATGCTGGCGAACTGCTTCTGGGCGATGCCGGCGTTGGCGACGGCGACGTCGAGGCCGCCGAATTTCTCGACCACCTCGGCGACCGCGGCCAGCATCGCGTTCTGGTCGGTGACGTCGCCGGCCAGGCCGATCGCCCGCGGGCCGATTCGCTCCGCCGCCTCGCGGGCCTCCTCGGCGTCGATGTCGAGCACCGCTACCGAGGCGCCGCGCAGGTGCATCTGGCGCGCGGTCTCGAAGCCGATGCCGCGGGCACCGCCGGTGACCAGCGCGACTTTGCCGTTGAGGTCGTAGGCCGGCATGGGGCCGCAGAGTATCGGCACCAAGGTGGGGACAACGCCCTCGTCGGCAGGGCCGACGCCGAGGATCGAATTAGGGTGCGTTCCGTGGCCGACCTCGAGGCGACCTACGCGGACTTCGCTGCCGCCCACGGCTTGGAGTCGCTGCCTTCATACCCGGCCGGCCCGTTGACGCCACTGCTGGTTGAGTCGGGCGACGGCGGCATCGCTCCGGCCGCTCGCGGCCGCCTCGGGGGCGAGGTCGATGGCGTCGTCGGCCAGCTCGCTTACACCCGCAACAAGACCTTCCGCTTCAGCGTCGCCCTCGCCGACGTCCCGGCCTCGACTGCCTTCGTGCCGCGCCTCTTCTGCATCCGCCGCGGCCGCCACACCCGCGACGACGAGTTCTACGGCTTCGAGGCGCGCGAGTCGAAGCTCTGGACCGAGAGCATCGCCCTCAACGAGCGTTACACGGTCAGCACCAGCCCCTACCAGGACCCGAACTGGCTGCGACAGCTCTTCTCGCCCGCCTTCGTCGACTGGCTGGCGAGCAAAGCGCCGGCCAGCTTCTCCTTCGAGCTCGCCTACGGCGCCCTGCTCGGCAGCGTCGAGGACGGCGATCCCGACGCGGCCGCCCTGGCGGCACTCTGCGAGGCGACCGCCCGCGTCGCCGAGCGGATCGCCGCGGAGTCCGGGGAGTAGAGGCGGCGATGCAGATCAACCGCGTCGGCTACGGGCTGATCGCCTTCTTCGGGGTCGCCGGTCTGCTCCTTGCGACCGTGCCGCTCTTCGTCTCGATCCCGATCGAGGGCGCCGCGACCCTGGTCCTGCTCGGCGGGATCTGGTTCCTGGTCGCCCTCGGCCTGCTGCTCTACGCCCGCCACCAGAAGCGCAAGGCCGCGCACCAGGACTGGATCTTCCGGAACGGCCTCAAGGGCAGGGCGACGATCGTCAAGGCCTCCAGCAACGCCACCGTCAACGAGATGCCGGTGATGAAGATGGTCCTCGACCTCGACCTGCCCGGGCTGGAGCGGCGCCAGGTGACCCGCCGCGAGGTGATGTCGGTCTTCGCGGCCCGCCGCCTCGAGCCCGGTCTGGTCCTGCCGGTCCACGTCAATCCCGAGGACCCGTCGGACTTCGTCCTCGTCTGGTGAGCCGCCGCTCCCAGGCGCCCTCCTAGAATCCGCTGTTCGTGCCCGGATTCGAGCCAGTCGACGCCAAGCAGTCCTTTCCCGCCCTCGAGGAGCGGGTGCTGGAGGGCTGGCGCCGCGACGACGTCTTCGCCCGCCAGATCGCCAACCGCGAGGGGGCGGAGATCTGGAGCTTCTACGAGGGTCCCCCGACCGCCAACGGCCGCCCCGGCTCCCACCACGTGCTGGCCCGCGTCTTCAAGGACGTCTACCCGCGCTACAAGGCGATGTGTGGGTACCAGGTGCCGCGCAAGGCGGGCTGGGACTGCCACGGCCTGCCGGTCGAGCTCGAGGTCGAACGCCAGCTCGGCATCTCCTCCAAGCAGGAGATCGAGGAGTTCGGGATCGCCGAGTTCAACCAGCGCTGCCGCGAGTCGGTCTTCGAGTACGTCGGGGAGTGGAACCGGCTGACCGAGCGGATCGCCTTCTGGGTCGACCTCGATCACCCCTACGTGACCCTCGAGGACGACTACATCGAGTCGGTCTGGTGGTCGCTGCGTCGCCTCTATGACGACGACCGCCTCTACGAGGGCCACAAGGTCGTCCCCTACTGCCCCCGCTGCGGCACCGCGCTCTCCTCGCACGAGGTCGCGCTCGGCTACCAGGACGTCGAGGACCCCTCTATATACGTGCGCTTCCCGTTGCTCGGCGAGGAGGACGAGTCGCTGCTGGTCTGGACGACGACGCCCTGGACCCTGCCCGGCAACGAGGCGGTCGCCGTGGCGCCCGACGTCGTCTACGTGAGGGCACGGGTCGACGGCGAGACGGTGATCCTCGCCGAGCCGCTGGTCGAGAAGGTGCTCGGCGAGGGGGTGGAGATCCTCGACCGCTTCCGCGGCGAGAACCTGGTCGGCCGCCAATACAAGGGGCCGGTGTTTGCTCTCAGCGACCGCGAGGCGGGCGGCTTCCCGGTGATCGCCGGCGACTTCGTCACCACCGAGGACGGCACCGGGCTCGTCCACATCGCGCCTGCTTTCGGCGAAGACGACTACCGCGTCGCCGCCGCCAATGACCTCTTCGACCCGACCGACCACGGCTCGCTCTACAACCCTGTCGGCCTCGACGGCAAGTTCGACCAGCGCGTCACCGGCTTCGCCGGCGAGTTCGTCAAGGGCCCGGAGGTGACGAAGCGGCTGATCGCCGACCTCGACCAGCGCGGGCTGCTCTTCCGCGAGCAGAGCTACGAGCACGCCTATCCGCACTGCTGGCGCTGCAACACGCCGCTGCTCTACTACGCGAAGTCGAGCTGGTACGTGGCCACCTCGCAGGCCCGCGAGGAGCTGCTCGCCAACAACGAGACGATCGGCTGGCACCCCGAGCACATCAAGACCGGCCGCTTCGGCAAATGGCTCGAGAACAACGTCGACTGGGCGCTCTCGCGCGACCGCTACTGGGGGACGCCGCTGCCGATCTGGGAGTGCGCCGCCGCCGAGTGCGACGGCCGCTTCTGCGCCGGCTCGGTGGCGGATCTGCGCGAGCGCTCGCGCGGCGGCGAGGTCCCCGAGGATCTCCACCGCCCCTACATCGACGAGGTCGTGATCGACTGCGAGCAGTGTGGCGGCGAGATGCGCCGCGTCGAGTCGGTGATCGACACCTGGTACGACAGCGGCGCGATGCCGTTCGCGCAGTTCCACTACCCGTTCGAGAACGAGGAGCTGTTCGAGCAGCGCTTCCCCGCTGACTACATCTGCGAGGCGATCGACCAGACCCGCGGCTGGTTCTACACGCTGCTGGCCGAGTCGACGCTGCTCTTCGACCGCTCCAGCTACCGCAACTGCGTCTGCCTTGGCCTGATCCTCGACCCCGAGGGCCAGAAGATGTCGAAGAGCCGCGGCAACGTCGTCGACCCCTGGGACGTGATCGCCTCCCACGGCGCCGACGCCTTCCGCTGGTACTACCTGACCGCCCAGCAGCCCTGGGCCGGCTACCGCTTCTCGGTCGAGATCGTCGGCGAGTCGGTCCGCCAGTTCCTCCTGACCCTCTGGAACACGTATTCGTTCTGGGTCCTCTACGCCAACGCCGACGGCCTCGGCCCCGAGGACTTCACGGACGCGCCGGAGCCGGCCACCGACCTCGACCGCTGGGCGCTTTCGCGCCTGCAGGCGACCACCGAGACGGTCCGCGAGCGAATGGAGGACTTCGACTGCACGACGGCCGGGAAGGCGATCGCCGAGTACGTCGAGGAGCTCTCCAACTGGTACGTGCGGCTTTCGCGCCGGCGCTTCTGGGACGGCGACCGCGCCGCCTTCGCGGCCCTGCGCCACTGCCTGCTGGAGGCGACGGCGCTGCTGGCCCCGTTCATCCCCTTCCTCGCCGACGAGATCCACACCAACCTGAGCGGCGGCGGATCGGTTGGTCAGTTGACCCCCTCAGAGGGGGAAAAGCGACCAACCGAATCCGTCCACCTGCGCGACTACCCGCAGGTCGACGCTGCGCTGCGCGACGAGGAGCTCGAGCAGGGGATGGAGGCGGTGCGGCTGACGGTCGAGCTCGGCCGCGCGGCCCGCGCTCAGGCGAAGGCGAAGGTGCGCCAGCCGCTACGCCGCGCCGTGATCGTCGCCAACGAGGCCGAGCGGGCGGCGATCGAGGCCCGCGCCGAGCTGGTCACGGCCGAGCTCAACGTCAAGGAGCTCGACTTCGTCAGCGACGAGGGCGAGCTGGTCAGCTACACGGTCAAGCCCAACTACCGCTCGCTCGGCCCGCGCTTCGGCAAGAACATGCCGCAGGTGGCGGCCGCGGTCGCGGCGCTCGACGCATCCCACGTCGCCCGCGCTCTCGCCGACGGCGGCGAGATCGGAATCGCCATCGACGGCACCGACCACACCCTGGGATCCGACGACGTCACCCTCGCCCTGCAACCGCTCGAGGGCTACGAGGTGGAGGCCGAGGCCGGCCACGCGGTCGCCCTGCAGCTCGAGCTCGACGACGAGCTGCGCCAGGAGGGCCTCGCCCGCGAGATCGTCCATGCCGTCCAGAACGCCCGCAAGGCGGCGGGTCTGGAGATCACCGACCGGATCGAGCTCGGCCTCGGCGGCGACGAGGAGCTGCTCGCCGCCGCCCGTGCCCACCAGGCCTACCTCGCCGGCGAGGTGCTGGCGACCACGGTCGTCTTCGAGGCCGGCGAGGGCACCGACGCCCGCATCGACGGCCGCGACCTCCTCATCGCGGTCGCCCGCGTCTGAGCAGAGGACCGTACCCAGGGCCTTCCGACCCAAAGAATTCACTCTCTCGGCACGATGAGGACTTGATCCGTTGCAGACAGAACGTTACTGTGGTTCAATGGCCGTGATGGCAAGGGACACCTGGACCGACGAGCGCCTCGACGATCTCAACACGAGAGTCGATCGCGGCTTCGAACAGGTCGATCAGCGATTCGAACAGGTCGATCGCCGGTTTGAGCAAGTCGATCAGCGATTCGAACAAGTCGAGCGTCGATTCGAGAAAGTCGATCGCCAGTTCGATGAGGTCCGTGCGGAATTCATCGCCGTGCGTAGGGAGCTAAAGGACGAATTCATCGCGGTTCGAACCGAGATGAAAGACGGGTTCGAACAGATGCACCGGACGATGATCACCATCCTGCTGGCGATGGTCGGCTGCATGTTCACCGGCTTCGCCACGGTCATCGCGGCGCTGTCCTGAGCGGGGTTCAGCGGGGCGCGGCAGCTGCGGCGACGGCGCTCATCGCCTCGACCTTGGCGCTGGCCAGGCCGCGGACGACGATCGTGTCGAGGGCGGTGTAGGCGGCGAGCTGGCGTGCCGCGTCAGCGGCGTCCGTGGCGGCGACCCCGACCGTGCCCTCGGGCTCGCCGAGGCGGGCGAAGTGGTTGCGGTAGCCGTCGTGGAGGTCGCGGTAGAAGGATTCCTCCTTGGCCAGGCGGGCGGCCGCGTCCTCGCCGACGGCGGTGCGGACGTAGCCGAAGATCGGCGGGGTCGGCCGGCCGGCAGCGCTCGCTCCGGCCTCGACCTTGGTGCGGGCACCGGCGGCGAAGGCCGGGGTCATCCAGTTGAAGAAGGCGCCGTCGAACTCGGCGCCGGCAAGTTCGCACATCTTCGGCCCCATCGCCGCCAGTACCAGGCGAACCCCGGGCAGCTGCTCGCGCAGCTCCGGCACCAGCTCGCGCATCCGCGTCAGCGGCTTCTCGGCGAAGCCGGCGCCGACCCCGAGCCAGAGCTTGCCGCGGTCGAGGCCGAGGCGCTCGACGTCGGCAGCGATCTTCTCGGGCGGCTGGCGGTCGAGCGCGATCACGGCGACGCCGAGGTCGCTGCCCGGCGCCGCGGCGCCGAACTCGGCGAGCGTCTCCAGGCCGAGCGCGCCAGGGTGGTCGTTCGACCAGAGCGAGTCGTAGCCGAGCTCGGCGCAGCGCTCGGCCAGCGGCCGCGCCACCTCGGGCGGCAGACCCGCCGCGACGCCGAAGCCGCGGCTCACGCGGCCACTCCCGTCGGGCCTGATGGCACCGCATCCTTCTCCAGCAGCGCCACGCACTCGATGTGCGGGGTCTGGGGGAACATGTCGACCGGCCTCACGCGCTTCAGCCTATAGCCGGCCTCCGCGAGCTGAGCGGCGTTGGGAGCCAGCGTCGTCGGGTTGCAGGAGACGTAGACGATCCGCGGCGCTTCGCACTCGATCACGCGCCGGACGATTTTCTGCGAGAGGCCGGCGCGCGGCGGGTCGACGATGACGATGTCGGGCTTGCCGGCCTGCTCGAGTAGCGGCCGCATCCCCGTCCGCGCGTTGGCGGCGACGAAGCGGGCGTTCTCGATCCGGTTGCGTTTGGCGTTGCGCTCGGCGTCGGCGATCGCCTCGGGGACGATCTCCAGCCCCCAGACCTCGCCCGCCTGCCCCGCCATCGAGAGCCCGATCGTGCCGATCCCGCAGAAGAGGTCGAAGACTCGCTCGCGCCCGCTCAGGCCGGCGAACTCGGCGGCGACCGCGTAGAGCCGCTCGGCCATCTCGGTGTTGGTCTGGAAGAAGGCGCCGTACGACATTTCCAGGTCGAGGCCGCATAGCCGCTCGCGCAGGCGCTCCTCGCCGAGCGCGCCGGTCGGCCCGTCGGTGCCGCCGGAGTCGCCCTCGATCATGGTGTGGAGGTCGACCGGCGGCCGCGGGAATTTCTCCGCCGCGGTGACCAGGCGGGTCTGGATCTGGCCGGTCCGCCTCCCCTCGCGGACGGCGAGGTTGCGGAGCACGCCGCGGCGGGCGCGGGCGTCGTAGGCGGGGACCGATTCGGCCCGCGCCCACTCGCGGACCGCGTTGCGGGCGGCGTTGCCGGCCTCGGAGGCGAGGTGGCAGTCCTCGACGTCGACGATCAGGTCCCAGCGGCCGCGGGCGTGAAAGCCGAGCGTTGGCTGGCCGTCCTCGTCGCCGAACGAGTATTCGAGCTTGTTGCGATAGCGCCACTGCTCCTCGGCCGCGACGATCGGCTCCAGCTCGAAGCCCTCGAGCTCGCCGATCCGCCGCAGCGCTTCGTCAACCTGTTCGCTCTTCACCTCGAGCTGGCGCTCGTAGGGGAGGCCCTGCCAGGGGGCGCCCGGGCAGGGCTCGCCGCCGTGCTGACAGACGTCGGCGAGGCGGCCGGGCGCCGCCTCCAACAGCTCGACGGTCCGCGCCTCGGCGAAGCGCTTCTTCGCTTTCGTCACCTCGACGCGGACGCGGTCGCCCGGCAGCCCCCCGGCGACGAAGAGGACGAAACCCTCGGCGCGCGCGACCCCGCGCCCGCCGAAGGCCAGCGACTCGATCTCGACCTCGAGCAGATCGCCGCGACGCGCCCGCGCCGTCGGCTTGGAGCTGGAGGCCGCGTCCACCTAGCCGAGTTTTTTCCGCGCTCGGCGCGCCGCCTGGGTGGCCTGTTTGCGCACCGGTTTGGCCTGGCGGCCGACCTCTTTGCGGGCCTGTTTGACCAGGCGCTCGAGCTCACGCAGCATCGAATCGGTCTGTTTGCGGCCACGGTTGACGAGGTCGCTGAGCAGCTTCTCGGCGTCGCCGCGGGTCATCCGGCCGCGCTTGACGGCGTCGTCGACGACCTCCTGGATGCGGTCGCGGCTGAGCGTGACGCTGTGCTCGAGGCTCTCGCGGAACTGGGCGACGCTCTTGTCGAGGCCGCTGGTCGCTTTGCTGCTGGAGCCTTTGGCGCCCGCTTTTTTCGGCGCTGCTTTTTTCGCGCCCGTTTTCCTGGCGGCGGCTTTTTTCGTCCCGCCCGCTTTTTTGGTTTTCGCGGCAGCTTTTTTCACCGCCGGTTTCGCGGCTGCTTTTTTGGCTGAAGATTTCGCGGAGGCTTTTTTCGCTTTCGCTTTGCCGGTCGCTTTTTTGTCTGCCATCTCTTCGTGCCTCCTGATCGAGTGGTCGCCGAGGGGTCTGCAGGTCCGACTATCTCAGTTCGGCCCGATCCCGTGCCGCAAACGTCGCTTCGATGGGGGCGTGATCGGAGAGTCGCAGAGCCCGACCCTCGCAGGGAAGCTCGCGCCGCTGCGGCGGCCACTGGCTCGGCGCCTCCAACACCTCGAGGCCGCGGACCAGCAGGTGATCGATCGCTTTCGGACCGGTCGGGCCGGTCAGGCCGAAGTCCTCGCGCAGCCGCTCGAAGACGATCGGGTCCTCGGCGGGGCGGAGGTTGAGGTCGCCGCCGAAGACGAGCGGCGCGTCGCCGGCGAACTCGACCGCGGCGCGCGCGGCCAGCAGGACGTCGTCGGCCGCCATCTCCGGGCGGTCGTTGGTCGCGTGCAGGTTGGCGACGCAGAGGCCGGAGGCGGTCCTGGTCAGCGCCATCGAGCGGCGCTCCGGAAAGCTGGCGTGGATCTCCAGCTCCCGCCGCTCGGCGATCCCGCCGAGCCGGCCGGGGACGCGGACCAGGGTGAGGTTGGAGCCGCCCTCGCCGGAGGCCATCAGGTCCGGGTTCTGCCGTGCCAGCAGCGCCCGTAGCGGTCCCAGCGAGTTGCGCGAGGTCAGCGCCCGGTGCCACTCGGCGCCGCAGGCGCGGGCCAGCGGCGCCGCGAAGCGGGGCGGCGCCTCCTGCAGCAGCGCCACATCCCACTCGGCCCCGGCCAGCACCGTCGCGAACTCGGCGCTGAGGTCGCGGTTGACCTGAACGTGGGTCTCGTTGCGCTCGTCGAAGCGCAGTAGCCGCGAGCGCCAACTGCGCAGCGTCGAGTCGGGCGGGAAGTCACGGCCGTGGAAGAGGTTCCAGGCGAGGGCGGTCAGCTGCACGGTCGTAGTATCCGCGCCTTGGCAAAGCAGGACTTCATCGTCGGTGACGAGCTCGGGGCCTTCGAGCTCGGCAAGCTGCTCGATCGCGCCCTCGAGCTGAAAGCCGGTCGCGGCGATCGGGTCGGCGGCGATTCGCTGGCCGGCCGCAGCGTCGCCCTGATCTTCCAGCGGCCCTCGACTCGGACCCGCGTCTCCTTCGAGGTCGGCGTCGCCGAGCTGGGAGCGACCCCGATCGTCCTGCGCGGCGACGAGATGCAGTTCTCGCGCGGCGAGTCGGCGGGCGACACGGCGCGGGTGCTCTCGCGCTACGTCGACGCGATCGTGATCCGCTCCGGCAGCCACGAGGAGGTGACCGAGCTGGCCGCGGCCGCCGAAGTCCCCGTCGTCAACGCGCTGACGCCGCTGCACCACCCCTGTCAGGCGCTCGCCGACCTGATGACCCTGCGCGAGCGCTTCGGCGACCTCGACAAGCTCCGCCTCGCCTACGTCGGCGACGGCAACAACGTCGCCCGCTCGCTGGCGATCGTCGGCGAGCTGGCCGGGCTCGAGGTGGTCGTCGCGGCGCCGCCCGGCTACCAGCTCGAGGAGGGCCACGGGGTGAAGCTGACCGGCGACCCGCGCGCCGCCGCCGACGGTGCCGACGCTCTCTATACGGATGTCTGGGTCAGCATGGGCGACGAGGCCGAGGCCGAGCGCCGCCGCGCCGACCTGGCACCGTTCCGCCTCGACGCCGACCTGCTGGCGGCGGCCAACGACGGCGCGATCGTGATGCACTGCCTGCCCGCCCACCCGGGTGAGGAGATCACCGCCGAGGTCCTCTACTCTGATTCGTCCGCCGTCTGGGACGAGGCCGAGAACAGGTTGCACGCGCAGAAGGCGCTGCTGGAGCACCTGCTCGCCGCCTAGTCCCGCCGCCCGTCCGCGCATGTACCCGCACCTCGAAATCGGACCGCTCACGCTGCAGACCTTCGGCCTGATGTTCGCCCTCGCCTTCCTCGCCGCCGGGGCGCTGATCTGGCGGCGGTTCGGGGAGCTCGGCAAGCCGCCCGACTGGGCTTACGAGATGGGCTTCGCGGCGCTGGTCGGCGGCGTCGTCGGCTCGCGGCTCTACTTCGTCGCCCAGAACTACGAGGAGGTCAAGCACGACTTCCTCGGCACGCTCTTCTCCGGCTCGGGACTGGTCTGGTACGGCGGCGCGATCGGCGGCGCCCTCGCCGTTCTCGCCTGGGCCTGGTACCGCGACTTCCTCGGCCTCACTTTGCTCGACGTCGCGGCGCCGGCGCTGGCGCTCGGCTACGCGATCGGCCGCTGCGGCTGCCAGCTCTCCGGCGACGGCGACTACGGCAAGCCCTGGGACGGCCCTTGGGCGATGTCCTACCCGAACGGCACCGTGCCGACCGACCGCACCGTCCACCCGACGCCGGTCTACGAGACGCTGGCGATGGGACTTGGCGCCTGGATCCTCTGGCAGCTGCGCGACCGGGTACGGGCCGGCGTCCTCTTCGCGCTCTACCTCGTCTACGCGGGGACCGAGCGCTTCCTGGTCGAGTTCCTGCGCCGCAACACCGAGGACTCGATCGGGCTGACGACGGCACAGCTGGAGAGCCTGGGGATGATGGTGGTGGGGGCGATCTGGATCGCCGTGGTGATCCATCGCCACGGCGGCATCTCCCGTCCCAGTAACAGCCTGGCCGCATCGGCCAGCGCCTGATCCTGTCAGAGTTAGGGACTGTTACCCTTGCGCAAGACTTTTGGAGCGGTCAACTAGGGAGGCGGTATCTCGATGGCGGCAGTGGACATTCAAAACCAGGACGGGCCCTCGGCGCGCACGGTCAGCGCCGTGCTCGACGATGCCGCTGAGCGGATCGCCGCCGCCGGTTGTGAGAACGCGCGACGCGACGCGGAAACGCTGGTCGCGGACGGGATGGGCGTGAAGCCCGAGGAGCTGCGGATCGACGGCGCCGGCGAGGTGCCGGCCGAGGTCGCCGCGGCGATCGAGGAGCGGGTGCAGCGGCGCATCGACCGCGAGCCGATGGCCTACATCCTCGGCCGCGCCCCCTTCCGCAACCTCGAGGTCGCCGTCGACTCACGGGTCCTCTGGCCGCGCCGCGAGACCGAGCTGCTGGTTGAGGTCGGCGCCGACCTGCCCGAGGGCGCCCGCGTCCACGAGGTCGGCACCGGCTCCGGCGCGATTGCCCTGGCGCTGCTCTCCGAGCGGCCCGACCTGCGCGTCACCGCCTCCGATCTCTCGCCCGAGGCAGTCGAAGCGGCGCGCGAGAACGCCGAGCGGCTGGGGATCGACCTCGACGTTCGGGTTGCCGTCGGCCTGCCCGACGACCTCGAGGGCGTCGACCTGGTGATCGCCAACCTTCCCTATGTCACCGACAGCACCATCTTCGAGCGCTCGCCCGAGATCCAGAAGGAGCCGCGGATCGCGGTCACCGGGTCCTGCGGCGAGGACGGCCTCGGCGTGATCCGCGGCCTGATCGGCGAAACGCCCTCCGGCTGGAAGCTGGCGATGGAGCACGACACGCACCACGGCCCGGCGATGCGCGAGCTGCTGCGCGACGCGACTACCCTTCAGGACTATGAAGGTGACGAGCGGGTGACTGTCGGCTTCGCTCCATGAAGCTGACTTCGATTCGATGAGCGAGGCCCCCGAGGCCGAGCGGACCGAGGAGCGCGCCGCGGATTCGACGGGCGATCGCTCCGGCGCGGCCAGCGAGGCCCAGCGGCGCGCCAAGGTCGAGCGGCTGCGCGCGGCCGGCGTCGACCCCTACCCGCACTCCTTCGAAGGTCGCACCCACGCCGAGGAGATCCACGCCGCCCACGATCCCGAGCAGCTGGGGGAGGGCGAGCACGAGGGGTTCACCTACCGGGTGATGGGCCGGGTGACGGGCAAGCGCGGCCACGGCAAGACGGTCTTCTTCGACGTTCGCGACATCAGCGGCTCGATCCAGGGCTACGCACGCCGCGACACCCTCGGCGACGAGCTCTTCGAGCGGGTCGAAGAGCTCGACATCGGCGACCTGGTCGGGATCGAGGGGCCGGTCTACGTCACCAAGCGCGGCCAGCTGGCGATCTCGGTGCGCGAGTTCACCCTGCTCGCCAAGGCGCTGCTCGACCCGCCCGACCTCTTCCACGGCATCTCCGACCCGGAGCTGCGCTACCGCCAGCGCGAACTCGACCTGATGGCGAACGCCGAGTCCCGAGAGATCTTCAAGAAGCGCTCGAAGCTGACCCTGGCGATCCGCAAGCACATGGACGCGCACGGCTGGACCGAGCTGGAAACGCCGGTCCTGCAGCGGCTCACCGGCGGCGCCGCGGCGCGGCCCTTCGTCACCCACCACAACGCGCTCGACCGCGACCTCTTCCTGCGCACCGCGACCGAGCTCTACCTGAAGCGGGCGATCGTCGGCGGCTTCGAGGACGTCTACGAGTTCGGCAAGTTCTTCCGCAACGAGGGAATGTCGCCGCAGCACAACCCCGAGTTCACGATGCTGGAGATGTTCGTCGGCGGCGCCGACTGGCAGGGGGTGATGCGCTTTATCGAGACGCTCGTCGCCACCGTGGTCGAGGAGGTGATGGGGACGACGAAGGTGATGCGGGACGGGGTCGAGATCGACTTCGCGGCGCCCTGGCCGCGGGTGGTCCTGCGCGACGAGCTGCTGGAGGAGACCGGCGTCGACATCTATGAGGCGAGCCGCGACGAGCTAGCCGAGCTGGCCGGCGAGGACGCCGACGAGAACGACGATTGGGCCGGCCTCGTCGACACCCTGCAGGGCAAACTGATCGAGCCGAAGCTGATCCAACCCACCTACATCACCGTGCTGCCGATCGACATCTGGCCGCTGGTCAAGGTCCACCCCGACGACCCCAAGGTCTGCGAGGCCTTCGACGGGATCGTCGCCGGGATGGAGATCGTCGGCGGCGGCACCGACCTCAACGACCCAGTCGAGCAGCGCCAGCGCTTCATCGAACAGCGCGAACGCCAGGAGTCCGGCGCCGAGGAAGACCCGCACCCCCACGACGAAGAGTTCGTGCGGGCGCTCGAATACGGGATGCCCCCGGCAAGCGGCTGCGGGCTCGGGATCGACCGCCTGCTGATGATCATGACCGGGTCGAAGACGCTGCGGGACGTGATCATCTACCCGGCGATGCGCGAGAAGGAGTAGGCGGCTTCAGAAGGCGCTGCGCAGCAGGCCGCCGTCGATCGGGATGACGGTGCCGGTTATGTAGGAGGCGCGGTCGGAGCAGAGGAAGGCGACGAGGTCGCCGTACTCGTCGGGCTGGCCGAGCCGGCCGGCCGGGACTTCCTCGCGGGCGGCGGCCTCGGCGGCCTCGATCGAGCCGGCGTTGTCGGCGAGGCGGTCGGTGGCGAAGCGGCCGGTGGCGACGGTGTTGACGGTGATCCCGTCGGCGGCGACCTCGCGCGAGAGCGTCTTCAGGAAGCCGACCGAGGCCATCCGGTGGGAGTTGGAGAGGTTGAGGCCGGTGATCGGCTCGCGGGTCGAGCTGGAGCCGACGTTGACGATCCGTCCCCAGCCGCGCTCGCGCATGCCGGGCACGACGGTGCCGGCGAGCACCCGCGGGGCCAGCACCAGCGAGCGGTAGGCGTGATCCCAGTCGCTCAGCTCGTGGTCGAGGGCGCCGCCGAGCGGCGGTCCGCCGGTGTTGGTGACGAGGATCTCGACCGGGCCGAGCCGCTCGGCGACCTCGGCCGGCAGGTTCGCCAGGCCCTCGGTGTCGGCGGTATCGGCCGCGATCGCGGTGACGTCGCCGGTGATCTCGACAGCGGTCTGCTCGAGCGCTTCCGGCGAGCGGCTGGAGATCGCGACCCGGGCGCCCTCGCGGGCGAGTGCTGCCGCGATCGCCCGTCCGATCCCCTTGCTGGCGCCCATCACCAGCGCGACCCGGCCGTTTAGCCCGAGATCCATTGAGCCAATGTAGCTTGGCCGCTACACTGGCTGCCTCTTATGGGTTTCTCGATCGAGCAGAGCAGCGCCTCCAAACAGCTCGTTATCGAGATGGTCGTCGCCGGGAACGTAATCCCGGCGCTCGCCTGAACCCCCAGCAACGCCCGCCGACCAAGCAAAGAGATCAAGGGGACGCGGCGGAGGCGTTGGCACCAGCACCCGGTCCCTCCCGGCACTGGCAGGAAGCCCTCGACGCGATGGCCGCGCGCCGCTTCACAGTCCCCGCTCCCACCTCCCCCGACCCGCGCCGCTCAATTTCCGTTGCGCGGCTATCGTTCCCAGACGAGCGCCCGTAGCTCAGTGGTCAACGGGTCCTTTCGGGGGCCCAAAGAGCGTCGGTCTTTCAAGCCGAAGGTCGCGGGTTCGACTCCCGTCGGGCGCATTCCTCGTGGTTCCGCTGGGTGCCGTGTTTTGCCCGGTGTAGAGCCAGATCCTCGGCTCAGGTGCGATTCGGCGTTCCGGCAGGTGCCGAGTGTTTCCGGAGCCGGGACCTCTTGGTCTCATTTCGCGCGAGGCTGCGGGGCTATTCGTGCTTCTCGGCGCGCTTCGCGAGGTCAGCCGTCGAAACGATCTTCTCCGCCAGCTCGATGACGATCCCCTCGGGGCCGCGGACGTAGCAGAGCCAGTAGCTGTTCTCGTAGCGCACCAGCTCGCCGACGAGTTTCGTGCCGCGGGCTTCCAGGTCAGCGACGACGGCGTGGATGTCATCGACGAGGAAGGCGAGGTGGCGGAGGCCGGGGGTGTTCGCGGGGGCGCGCGGATCGCCGGTCTTGGTCGCCGGGGAGTGGAACTTGACCAGCTCGATTTCTCCGTGGCCGTCGGGGGTCCGCAGCATCGCGAACTCCACGTTGACCTCGTCGAGCGCGACGATGCGCTCTACCCACTCGCCCTCGACCTGGCCCTGGCCCCTTGGCTCGAGTCCGAGCTCGACGAAGAACTCGATCGCGCCCGGGAGGTCGTCGACGACGATCCCGACGTGTTCCATCCGTTCGATGGCCATGGGCTCGATGGTAGAGCGCGGCCTTTGCTGTAGAGCTGACCGCGGTTAGTGGTGGACGACCAGCTTGGTGCAGTACTCGATCGAGTGGTGCTGCTCGTAGTAGCAGCGTTCGTCGAAACGCTTCAGCCGCCAGTTGGCAAACCAGCAGACGTGGTTCCGGTTCTTGGTGATCCCGTTGGAGCCGTTGCAGGTTCCTCGCCAGATGCGGCCGCGGCCGTTCCAGACGCGGTCGTGGAAATGGAAGTAGACGTCGCAGCGCAGGATCGTGCGGCTGATCCGCTTCCCGCATTCGATGCTGTGTGCGGAGGAGGTGAAGCGGTGGCCGAATTCCTCGGCGAGAGCCAGGCCCATCTCCCCCTTCGCCGCACTCTTGCTCGGAGTCGGGATGTGTGGGGCCGCGGCCGCGGTCGCAACTGCCAAGCACAGGGTCAATGCCACGGATGCGATCGCGATCGTCTTCACGGCAAACAGAGGTTGGCAGAGATGGCCGCCCGCGAGACCGAATCACTCGTTTTTGGAAACTTCGGTGTCCGTTTTGCCACGCAAAAGTTGCTGTTTTGCAGGGATTCTCAAGGCTCCTTGACATCTAGGGACACCTGTGTCTAAATCTTGCCCAGGTTAAGAAACACGGGTGTATGGGGGCCCCGTGATCTTGGCTAAGGGATCCGGCTTCGCCTGGACCAGCAGCACCACAGGGACAAAGACTGAGCTCGAGGGGGGCGTTTCACGGCCGCCAGAGGGGCTCGAGGGATAAGGAGAGCGATACGTGAGAAGTCACGCGAAGGCACCCTCCGTGGGGTCCGTCTGTGCCGCAGCTACCTCAGCGCTCGTCGCTGTCCTGTTCGTCTTCGCCTTCGCAGCTTCGTCGGCTTCGGCTGCCGTCTCCTTCGTCGGCGTCGAAGCAGCCACCGAAGTCAAAAAAGACAGTGCCGTCCTCAACGGCTACTTCGGCAACGACGGCCAGGAAGCTCACTACTTCTTCGAATGGGGCGAGACCGAAGCCTACGGGCATACGACCCCTGCATCGCCTGGCGCGGGAATCCCCGGCTCCGGCTTCGAAGCCGTCCCCCCGATCACGATCAGCGGTCTGCTCGGCGGCACCACCTACCACTACCGCTTGGCGGTCAGCGACCCCGACGGGACCGTAACCAGCGAAGACGCAACCTTCACCACCAGTCCGACGGTGGACAACGTCAAAGCCGAATCCCCGACCTCGGTCACCGAAACCAGCGCCGAGCTGAACGGCTCCTTCGACGGTGACGGAACCAACGCGGCCGACTACTACTTCGAATGGGGCCCGACCACCGCCTACGGGAACACGACCCCCGCCCCCCCCGGCAACAGCGTCCCGGCCGCCAGCGGAACGATCCACGTCCCTCCGGTCGCGATCGGTGGCCTCGAAGGCGAAGCGACCTACCACTACAGGCTCGTCGTCAAGAGCCCGGCCGGCGCCGCGACCGCGAGCGCCGACGCCACCTTCAAGGCCGACCCCGACGCCCCGAACGTCTTCAGCGTCCGCTCGGCCAAAGTCAAGGAGACCTCGGCCGAATTGCTGGGCTCGATCAACCCGCGCTATGGACAGACCAGCTACCACTTCGAGTGGGGACCGACCGCGGCCTACGGAAACTCGACCCCGGTCCCCGATGGCAATGCGGGTGCCACCAACACCGGTGTCCCGGTAAGCGTCGGTATCGGAGGGCTAAACCCGGGCGTCACCTACCACTTTCGTCTCGTCGCCACCAACCAGTATGGGACGACGGCCTCGCCCGATCAGACTTTCGGCTTCTACCCGCCGGCTTGCCCGAACTCCCAGGTCCGCCAGGAAACGCGCTCCAACCACCTGCCCGACTGCAGGGCGTACGAGCTGGTCTCGCCGAGCTTCGCGCAAGGCGCGGTAATCATGCCTGGGAGCGGCCCGACCTCGGGAGTGGCGACCAATCCCGCGCGACTCATGTACGGCGTCAACTTCGGTCTCTTCGCGGAAGAAACCGGCGAAGGGATGAACTCGATCAACGATCTCTATGTGTCCACCCGCACCGATGGCGGCTGGACCCAGCGATACATCGGCCTGCCGGCCACCCAGGGCATCTTCATGGGTGGGCCGGTCGGCGGGTTCGTCCCGTCTGCCGACCAAGGGGTGAACCCGGTGAACGCGCAAAGGGGAACGCAGGGGTCCCCGAGCCTGGATCGGGTCATCAATTACAACTGGGGATTTCCTGGGCACAGCAAATTGCGGAGCCCCGGGTCGAACGGGCCCTACGTCTGGGACACCGCGACCGGGACCCTCCTCGAACGCTGGCCGACCAACCTCGCCGAGACCCCCGGCGCTGAGCATTTCGTCGGCTTTCCTCAGGCCTCTGCTGACCTGAGCCATTTCGTCTTCTCCTCCAACGTGGTCTTCGCCGCTGGCGGGGAGGCGAGCGGAGGGGAACTCGAATGCTGCGGGCTTTACACCCTTGCGCAGGTCTGGCCCGAGGCGTCCGTCTACGACAACGACATCGCGACCGGCTCGGTCGTGTTGGCCTCGCGGACGAAAGCCGGCGTGCCCTTCCAGGGCCGGGTGTTCGACATCTCCGCCGACGGGAGCCACATCCTGATGACCAGGGGGGCAACCCTCGATCCCACGACCAATGGAAGGCCGGCTCCGCTGGAGCCTAAGGAAGCGATCATCGGCGCCCAAATTCCGGGCCCTCTCTACCTGCGCGTGGATGACAGCCAGACCTACGAAATCGCCCCGGGCCACCAGATCCAGTACGCCGGCGGCACTACGGATGGCGCCACCGTCTACCTCACCTCTGACGAGCAGCTGACGCCCGATGACCACGACTCCAGCCGCGACCTCTTCGTCTGGCACCAGAGCGATCCGAATTCGCTCACCCGGATCTCGATCGGCGACCACGGCAACGCCGGCAACACGGACGAATGCTCGCCCAACGATGAATCGCCCGCGGAAATCTCCGAAGATCCGCTTGCCGATCACTGGATCGCAGCCTGCGGCGTTTCCGTCGTCCCGGCGAACAATGCATTCGCCGTTCCGGGCTACGTCAGGGGGGCTGCCGACTCAAGGACGGGCAACGGCCACTCGGACAATGCCATCGCGTCCGCGAACGGCGACATCTACCTCGAATCTCCCGAGCAGCTGCTGGGCTCAAAGGGCGAACCGAATGAAAGGAACCTCTATCTCTACCGCAACGGGACCCTTCGATTTGTCGCGACGCTGAGGGCGAATGCCCCGATCGTGCGGATGCAGGTCACCTCAGACGGTAGGTATATGGCTCTCGTCACCGACAGCCGCCTGACCGACTACCAGGGCGGTGGCATGTATCGGTACGACGCCGAAGCCGGGAGGATCGCCTGCGCTTCCTGCCGGCCCGACGGGCAGCCATCGGCCAGCCCAACGCTGCCCACCAAAGGAGGGACCTTCTTCAGCCCTGTGCGAACCAGTAAGAACGGGCTCTTCCTCATCAACGACGGCCGCGTCTTCTTTTCCACCACCGACCCGCTGGTGCCGCGCGACAGCAACCATGGCGAAGACGTCTATGAGTTCACGGAAGGGAAGGCACAGCTGATCACGACCGGCATCGGCTCCCCCCTCGAAACGTACATCGGTGGCCAGACCTCGCCAGGCCTGGTCAGCGTCAGCGCCAACGGCAACGACGTCTACTTCGCGACGATCGACACCCTGGTCACCCAGGACCACAATGGGGCGCAGATCAAGGTCTACGACGCTCGCACCGGTGGGGGGTTCCCGGCCGAACGCGAAGAACCGAAGTGCACGGCGGCCGACGAGTGCCATGGCCCGACCACCGACGCGCCGGCGCGGCCCGCCGACCGGACCAGGGCCGGCCTCGCCAGCCCGCGCAAGACGAAGGCGCACAAGGCCAAGAAGCACAAGAAGGCCCACAAGCACAAAAAAGCCAAGAAGCACAAGAAGAAGCGAGCCGCAAAGGCGAAGCGAAAGCCAGGCAGCGCCAAGCAGGGAGGTAAGCATCATGGTTAGGTCGAGCTCGAAGTCGTCGGGGGCGCTGCGCACTTTGCCGGCGCTGCTTGCGCTCGCCCTGTTCGGCTTGTTGCTGATGGCAGCTTCCGTCTCCGCGCAGCCGGAGGGCGCGCGTATCAAGAAATGGGTCACCGAGCGCTCCACCGATCAGGCTGGAGGGCACCCCGACCTCGACATGGAATTCGAAGTCGGCACGCGGGTCGACCCCTTCATTCCCGACTCCTGCTTCTGCAACACCGTCAAAGACGTGCTGATCGAATTCCCCGCTGGCTTCGTTGGGAACCCGCACGCAATGCCAGAATGCACGGCCGCCCAGTTCACGCTCAACGAATGCCCGATCGACTCCCAGGTTGGGGAAGCGGAACCGTATGTGGTTCTTTCCGATGAAGGGTTCGGGGCTGTGAACCCTCGGCCGGTTTACAACCTCACTCCCCAGCCGGGCCAGGCGGGCTTGGTTGCATTCACCGCACCGGTGATCAATTTTCCGGTGTACACGGTGCTGGAAGCGCGGACGGGGAGCGACTACGGCTTGAACGCCTCGGTCAAAGGGATCCTCAGTTACCTGCCGCTGCAGACGTTCATCCAGAAGATGTGGGGCGTTCCAGCGGATCCGATTCACGATCCCAAACGAGCGGTGTTCGCCGGCTTTGGCCTTTATAACTACGGGAGCCCCTCCAACAGCCCCGAAAAGCCGTTCCTGTCGAACCCGACCAGCTGTGTAGGGCCGCTCAGCACCAGCTTCACCACGGTCGCCTACGACCGCGGTGTTCATCATGCGACCTATCCGTGGGCCGCGACCACCGGCTGCGACCAGCTCAACTTCAACCCCTCCCAGTCGGCCCTGCCGACGACTGAATCCGCCGACTCGCCCTCGGGCCTCGACGTCGACCTCAAGGTCCCGCAGTCCGATAACCCCCATACGCCGTCGGATTCCGAGATCAAGGGCACGGTGGTGCGGTTCCCCGAGGGCCTCTCGATCAACCCGAGTGCCGCTGACGGTAAGACCTCCTGCTCAGATGCTCAGGCGCACCTCGGCGCCTTCGGCAGCGAGGAAGAAGCTCGCTGTCCGGAGTTCGCCAAGATCGGCACCTCGCTGATCGATTCCTGGGCCCTGCCCGCACCAATACCGGGCGGCATATACCTCGGTGAACCCAAGCCCGGCGATCGCTACCGCGTGATCGTCACCGCCGACGGCTACGGCACCCACGTCAAGTTCGCCGGCTCGACCAAGCTCGATCCCAGCACGGGCCAGCTGACGGCCTTTTTCGAAAACCTGCCACAGGCGCCGTTGACCGAGTTCAGCCTGCACTTCTTCGGCTCTGAGCGCGGCCTTTTCGCGACCCCAGCCAAATGCGGCATCTTTCCGGTGGAAAGCGAATTCGAACCCTGGGCCGGTGGGTCAAACCAGACCTCGGTCCAGTTCTTCAAGATCGGCTCTGGGCCAGGGGGAAGTCCCTGTCCGGGTGCCAGTCGCTCCTTCGAGCCCGGCTTTATCGCCGCCGGCCAGTCAAACGGCGCCGGCGCCCACAGCCCCCTCTCGATCAACATCACCCGCCAAGACGGCGACCAAACGCTCTCCACGATCGGGGTCCACACCCCGAAGGGATTCACGGCGACCCTGAAAGGCGTCCCCTACTGCCCCGACTCGGTCCTGAAGGCGATCGAAGGCTCCAGCTACTCGGGCGTCTCGGAGCTGAACCATCCGAAATGCCCAGCCGCCTCCCAGGTCGGCACCTCCTGGGCGGGAGCCGGAGCCGGCTCCAAGCCCTACTACGCCCCCGGCCGCGTCTACCTGACCGGCCCCTACAAGGGAGCCCCGCTCAGCTTCACGGTCATCACCCCAGCCGTATCGGGCCCATACGACCTCGGCAACGTCGTCAATCGGGTCGCCGTCAACGTCGACCCGACCACCGCCGAGGTCACCGCCAACAGCGACCCTCTGCCCCAGATCATCGAGGGCATCCCGCTGCGCGTGAAGTCGGTCCTGATCAACCTCGACCGCAAGGACTTCACGCTCAACCCGACCAACTGCAGCCCCTTCAACGTCACCGGCATCCTCACCGGAGACCAGGGGGCCAAGGCAGAACCGAGCTCCCACTTCCAGGTCGCCAACTGCGACACCCTGGGCTTCGAACCGAAGCTGACGACGACGCTGACCGGAGGGACCAAGCGCGGCGGCCACCCGGCCCTGAAGGCAACCCTCACCCAGGACCCAAGCGGCGAGGCCAACACCGCCAAAGCCGTGGTCGCCCTGCCGCACTCGGAGTTCCTCGACAACGAACACATCAAGACGATTTGCACCCGCGTCCAGTTCGCGGCGGACAAATGCCCCGCCAACTCGATCTACGGCCACGCCAGGGCGATCACGCCGCTGCTCGACTCACCGGTCGAAGGCCCGGTCTACCTGCGCTCCTCGAGCAACCTGCTCCCAGACCTTGTCGCTGCTCTCAAAGGTCCAGCGAGCCAGCCGATCGAGGTCGACCTGGTCGGCAAGATCGACTCCTTCAACGAAGGCATCCGCACCACCTTCGAAACCGTTCCCGACACCCCGGTCTCGAAGTTCGTCCTCACCATGCAGGGCGGCAAGAAGGGCCTGCTGGTCAACTCGACCAACATCTGCAAGGGCACCCACCGGGTCCAGGCCAAGCTGACCGGGCAGAACGGCGCCAGCGCCAACCAGAACCCCGAGCTGCAGGCGCCCTGCAAGGGCAAGGCCCGCAAGAAGAAGGCTGCCGCCAAGAAGAAGCGGGCCGCTGAGCGAGCCGCCAACAAGACCAGGAGGGCCAACTGATGAGGCGCGTTCAGGTACTCGGGGCGCTCTGCCTCGCCACTGTTGCTTGCCTTCTCGGTGCCGCGAGCGCCAGCGCCGCTCCCAGCGATCCGTGGGTTTACGATTCCAGTTTCGGGGAAAGCCTGAATACGAACTTCAAGCTTCTTTCTGTCAATCACCAAACCGGCAACGTTTTGGTGATGGGAACTGACGGTAAGGTTCACCAGTTCGACGAAAATGGCACGCCGACCAATTTCTCAAGTCTCGGGTCGCCGGAGATTCCGATCAGCGGGTCAATTATCGCCATATCAAACGGCGGCGCGACCCAAGGCAACTTCTATGTTTGGGACGGAACCTATGTGTATGCCCGCCACGCCGACGGCAGTCCAATCGGGAAAAGTCCTGTGGTGGGGGAATCCATGGGTCCGGGCGTCTACCAGCCTTCGGCCGAAGCTGTCTTCCTACCTCGCGGAGTAGGTTTCGATCCCCCGCCCCCGGCAGGGCTTAGTGTTGATGCAAACGGCACTCTGTGGCTCTACTCCTACGAAACCAGTGGCAGTGGCGAACGCAGCGAAATTGTTGCAGTGTCGCCGGAAATGGTACCCCAAGGACCTAGGGCCTTGTTCTCTCTCTTCCTTCCCTTCGCGTCTCCTCCGGTTTTCGACCAACTCGGGACCATGTATTTCGACATCAATCGAGACAGTCCCATAGCAAGATTCGACGTCGACCTTGGTTTCAAACAACTCGATAGCGTGTCTCTGTCCATCGGAGCAGGGGCACAGCTTGCTGTTGACCCAGCCAGTGAAGATCTCTACAAAGCGAAGGGATCATCCGTATGGGGTACGCATGCAGATGCCACCAGCGAAACTCCACCGTTTGAGGTTCTAAGTGATGCAAACGGACTCGGAGGGTTAGGCGGGATCGGCTTCGACGGCTCCGGGCAAACGCTCTATCTGTCGGAAGGAGGAAAAATCAACATCTTTCGTCGGGAGCCTCCTTTGCTGCCACGGGTCGGATCACCCCAATCTAAACAGGTGGGCGCGTCCGGAGCGGCACTGAGTTCAGAGCTAATCGAGGGTGGGGCTGTGACTACCGTTCAATTCGAATACGGCCCCACGAACTCATACGGAAGGGTGACCGGAGCCGTCTCTGCGCCGCGGAAGTACTTCACCCAACGAGTTGGCACCGTGGCTCTGGGTTTGAACCCAAATACCACGTACCACTTTCGAATGGTCGCCACCAACTCCGCTGGCACCACCTACGGACCGGACGGCACCTTCAGGACCTTTCCGCTGCCACCGGGCGGCGGCACCGACCCCTGCCCCAACGCCCTGGCCCGCAAGCAGACCATCGCGGCCCGCCTGCCCGACTGCCGCGCCTACGAGCTCGCCTCGGCCCCCGACACCGGTGGCTATGACGTCGAGTCCTACCTGGCCCCAGGCCAGGCCCCCTTCCCGGGCTTCCCGCTCGCCAACGACAGGCTCCTCTACGCGACCCACTCCGGCGCGGTCCCGGGCCCCTGGAACGCGACCAACAAAGGCCCCGACCCCTACGTGGCCACTCGCACCGCCAATGGCTGGGTCACCCAATACCAGGGCCTGCCCTCCAACCTGAACCCCGCCGCCGGCTCCTTTGCCTCGGTGCTCGGCGAAGCCGACTCCTCGCTCAGCACGCTTGCCTTCGCCGGCCCGAACCTCTGCAGCCCCTGCTTCGGCTCGGGCCTCCAAACCGGGATCCCGGTGCGACTGCCGAGCGGTCAGCTTGTCCAGGGCATGAGCGGTTCCCTGGCGGTGGACCCCTCGGCGAAACCCGAAGGCAAAGTCGCCAAGTACTTCTCCGGCGACGGCAAGAAGCTGCTCTTCGCCTCCAAGTACGCCTTCGAGCCAGGTGCCAACACGGGCGGTGACCTCACGGTCTATGAGCGCGATCTCGCCGCCGGCACGACCGAGATCGTCTCCACCGACCCTTCGGGCAGCGCCCTCACCGGCGAAGGCATCTCCGAGCTCGACGTCTCCGCCGACGGCTCCCGGGTCCTGATCGGCAAGCGAGTCTCCACCGACCCGGCGGGCAACGAATACCTCCACCCCTACCTCCACATCGCCGGGCGGCCGGGCTCGATCGACCTCGCTCCCGGTACCAGCGCCGGCGTCCTCTACGCCGGCATGACGAGTGACGGGTCCAAGGCCTTCTTCACCAGCCCCGACAAACTGATCGGCTCTGACACCGACACGAGCGCCGACCTCTATGAGGCCGACGTCGACGCCTCGGGCAACCTCAGTCTCAAAGCGGTCACGGCCGGCAGCTCCGATGCCTGCAGCCCGGTCGCCAACTCCAACGGCGAACACTGGAACACCACCGGCGCCAACGTCGACTGCTCGGCGGTGGCGATCTCCGGCAGCGGTGGCGTCGCCTCCTCGACCGGCGCGATCTACTTCCTCAGCCCCGAGAGCCTCGGCGGTCAGGGGACCCTGAACCAGCCGAACCTCTACCTGGCCCAGCCGAGCGGCTCGATCTCGTTCGTCGCCACGCTGGAGCCCGACAACCCGCTGGTGCTCGACTCGGTGAAAGCCAACGCCGCGCGCAGGACCGCCGACTTCCAGACCACGCCGAGCGGGAACTACGCGGCGTTCACCAGCAAGCTCGTCCTCGCCGGCCTGCACACCGGTGGCTTTGCCAGCGTCTACCGCTTCGCCGCGGGCTCAGGACAGCTCGATTGCGCATCGTGCGACAGGACCAATGCCGATGAACCCGGCATCTTTGCCGACGCGGCCCTGCCCCCCAATGGCCTCGCCCTGCTCGGCGACGGCCGCCTCTTCTTCACGACGTCTGCTCAGCTGGTCCTCAACGACCCCAACGCCAAGAAGGACGTCTATGAATGGAGCAACGGGGATCCGCAGCTGATCTCCGCCGGCTCAGGCCCCTTCGACTCGGCCCTGCTGACCGTCTCGGCCGACGGCGCCGACGTCTTCTTCTTCACCCACGACAACCTCGCCCCCGAAGAAGACCGAAACGGCTCTTTGATGAGGATCTATGACGCCCGCGAAGGCGGCGGCCAATTCCGGCTGCCGGCCGCCATCCCCTGCCAGGCCTCTGATGAGTGCCACGGGGCCGGCACCCCCCAGCCGGGCCCGGCCGACATCAAGAGCTCAGGCAAGACCACCCAGGGCAACGTGATCGTCTGCGCCAAGAACCGCGTCAAGAAGCGCGGCCAGTGCGTGAAGAAGAAGCAGACGCACGCCAAGAAGAAGCACAAGAAGCACGCCAAGAAGCGAGCGGCCGCCACGAACGGAAAGCGGGGTGGTCGCAATGCGTAGGGCCCTGCTGATTCCGCTGCTGTCATTGGTCGCCTCTGTGGCCTTCGTCGCCCCGGCGCAGGCGACCCTGAGGATCGAAGAGTTCGAAACGACGTCCTCGAGCTCAGAAGCCGGCGCCCACCCCGACCTCCACACCCACATCAAACTCGGCCCCAGCGGAGATCCCGAAGTCGCCAAGAACATCGCCTTCGACGCCCCCCGGGGCCTGTTTGGCAACCCCAGGGTGCTGACCCAGTGCACCGCCCTCGATTTCGCCCAGCAGCAGTGCCCCCCCAACTCCCAAGCCGGCTACATCGTCATCCACGCCGGCTATGAAGAAAAAGAAGTAGAACCGGATCCAGAAAACGAACCAGGGGTCAAAGTCAAAAAAACCGTCCCGAAGCTGCTCGGGCTGGCGCCGATCTTCACCCTCGAAGCCGGCCCCGCCGAAGCGGCCCGCTTCGCCTTCTACGTCCCGACCCTGAACATCCCGATCGCGATCCCGGTCACGGTCCGCTCCTCGACCGACTACGGCCTGCGCTTCACCGTCTCGGGGATCACCCAGTCGGTGCCGCTCTCCGAAGCCGACCTGACCTTCTGGGGCTTCCCGGCGAGTAACGACCCCGCCACCGGCCACACCAAGGAACGCTTCCTCAAAGGCAAGCCTGGCGAACCGGCCGGCTGCTCGGGTGAAAACCTCCAGAACTTCGGCTTCCCCACCTGCGTCTTCTTCTACGCGATCGAACACGGCGTCTTTGAAGAAAACATCGAGGCCTCGGTCCCCAACCGCCCCTTCACCGCCAACCCCTCGGTCTGCGGGCAGTCGACGGCGACCAGCCTCGCCGTCGAGACCTACCAGCGCCCCGGTGAGCTGATCCACGCCGATGCCTCCTATCCGGAGATCACCGACTGCAACCGCCAGAACTTCCAACCGGTGGCCCAGGCCCAGCTGACCACCTCCGAAGCCGACGCCCCCTCGGGCCTGAACCTGCAGTTCACGATCCCCCAGGCCCAGAACAAGGCCGCCTCGCCATCCTCGCTTCGCGCCACCACCCTGGTCCTCCCCGAGGGCCTGACGATCAACCCCGACGCCGCCGACGGCCAGGCGGCGTGCTCTGAGGCCGAAGCGGAGTTCGGCACCGAAACCCCGGCCCACTGCCCCGACAGCTCCAAGGTCGGCACGGTGACCCTGAAGTCCGAATCGCTGGAAGGCGACCTGAACGGCTCGATCTACCTCGGAGCCCCGGTCCCCGGCAACCAGTACCGGCTCTTCATCATCGCCGAAGGCTTCGGGATGAAAGTGAAGCTGATCGGCAAGCTCCTGCCGAACCCCAGCACGGGGCAGGTGACCGTCAGCTTCGAAGACCTGCCGCAGCTGCCGCTGGAAAAGTTCGAAATGCACGTCTTCGCCTCCGATCGCGGCATCTTCGCGACCCCGACCCAGTGCGCCGTCTACGCGGTGGCGACCGACATGTTCCCCTGGAACCCGACGATCGCCGACCAGAGGGGCCAGTTCGGGATCAGCGTCACCCAGGGCCCCAACGGCAAGCCCTGCCCGGTCGGCAAACGCCCCTTCGAACCGAAGCTCGACGCCGGCACCTCCAACTCGGAGGCCGGCAAGTTCTCCGACTTCACGCTGAACCTCAGCCGCGAAGACGGCGACCAGTACCTCAAGGACCTCGGCTTCACGATGCCGCCGGGCCTCTTGGGGTCTTTGCGGGGCATCACGTATTGCCCCGAGTCCTCGATCGCTTCTGCGGCTGGGAACTCCGGTCTCGTCGAGCAGGCCAACCCGAGCTGTCCCTCGAGCCCCC
>Ga0207710_10000426_pt1 | contig 27570 bp, 20 predicted proteins | sample KBSS24metaG_FD_184400 | JGI IMG/M metagenome (GOLD analysis project Ga0207710, IMG submission 184400) | Switchgrass rhizosphere microbial communities from Kellogg Biological Station, Michigan, USA - KBS S2-4 metaG (SPAdes) (version 2) | ecosystem: Host-associated > Plants > Roots > Rhizosphere...
CGGAGGGGCCGACGACGCCGAGCAGGGCGCGTCCGGGCAGGCGGAAGGTCAGGTCGTGCAGGAGCTGCTTGTCGCCGGCCCACACGTTGAGGTGCTCGGCCTCGAAGCTGACGTCACCCGAGTCGACGTACTCGATGAGCTGGTTGCCGTCGAGCTGGAAGACGTGGTGGCCGATGGCGATGATGTCGCCCTGTTTGACCTCGGCGCGCTGGACGCGACGGCCGTCGTGGAACGTGCCGTTGGCCGACTCCAGATCGACGAGCTCGATGGCCTGGTCCTGGATGGTCAGCGATGCGTGGTGACGGGAGGCGAGCAGGTCGGTGATGACGATGTCGTTGTCGCGACCCCGGCCGATCGTCATCGTCCCCGGCCGCAGCGCGTAGATCGTGCCCCGCTCGTGCTCCCGGTCCAACCGGGAGTGCCCCGCGTGCTCGAGCTGGCCGGCGCCGAGACCGTGGGGGGTGTCCAGGCGACCCGCGTCGGCACCGCTCCCGCCGACGTCTCCACCGACACCCGCGCCACCACCTTCGCCTCCGTCGAGCTCCCCACTGCCGGAGCTGCCGGACCTGCCGGACCTGCCGGAGCTGCCGGAGCTGCCGGAGCTGCCGGAGCCGCCGGAGCTGCCGGAGCTGCCGGAGCTGCCGGAGCCCGCGCCAACGACCTCCTGGTGGGCCGGGGCGGGGAGGGCCTGGCGCGCCAGGCGCGGCGGGGCGTAGCCGGACTGGCCGGGCAGCATCGTCTGCATGTCCGCGCCGGGGTCGAGGATCATCTCCCCGCCGGGCACGGCCTCGTACGGGGCAGCCTGTGGAGGCAGCTCGGACAGGACGATGACCTCGGGGCCCGACGGCGTGCCCAGCCGGAACCGCGTCTCGCCGGAGACCTCGACCGTGTTCAGCATCCGGCTGCCGTCGAGCCAGGTGCCGTTGGAACTGACGTCCCGCACGGCCCATCCCTGGCCGGTGGCCTCGATCATCAGGTGCTGCCGGGACACCCGGCCGTCCGCGATCACGTAGTCGGCGTTGCGCGCCCGCCCGATGATGAACCGCGGTTGCCCCGAGGACACGATGACCTGACCGGCCTCACTCGTTACCTTCAGTACTGCCGTAGACACGTGCCTTCCCCTTGGGTCGCGACGACGAGGGCGCCGAGGAGGGATTCGGCGACCAGTATCGAGGACGGTTCGCCCCGACAGCGGCGAGCCGCATGCGCGCTCTCCCATTAATGGGGTGACGAAGCACGGTCCGGGGGTGGCGATGCCGTGTTTCAGAACACCGGTGACGCCGTCCCCGGAGCCGTCACCGAGTGCCCCGCTCGGCGCGCCGGCGGCCACTCGAACCCTCTGGATCTTCCGTTGTCCCAGGTAGAGAGGCGATACCGGGAGCCGGTCGGAGCCGGGGCCGGCCGCCGGCACCGCGGCCGCGCCGCTCGGCACCCCAGCCTCACCCCGAAGAAAGTGGCACATCACATCTTCGTCATTCTCACCAAAGTCAGCGCGCCCGACCGGGCCCGCGTTGACCCTCGAAATTTCTTCGACCGAAACAGGCCATCCCGAAAAAGGGGGGTGGGAACGGCCTGCCAGGCGTCGCCGGGACCGCCCGGACGGGCCCGGCGATGACCCGTCCGGGCGCCACTTCGGTGAACGCTGCGTCACCATAAATGATCATGTCGCCGGTATGGCGGCGGTGGCGTCCGACGGACCCTCCCCGAGGCGTACGACCTGGGGCGTACGGCGCGTCGTGGCGACCGGCAAAGATCAGCCCTGAGGCGGTCGGCGGGAACCTCGAAGATCCCTAGCGTGATGGTCGTCCGATGACGGCGACCGAACGGAACCTGGGGATCACATGATCGAGGCACGAGGCCTGGAGAAGAGGTACGGCGACCGGGTCGCCGTCCACGACCTGAGTTTCACCGCCCGGCCGGGGACCGTGACCGGGTTCCTCGGCCCGAACGGCGCCGGCAAGTCCACCACCATGCGGATGATCCTCGGCCTGGACCGGCCGACCCGCGGCGAGGTGCGCGTCAACGGCCGCCGCTACCGCGACGCGGTGGCGCCGATGCACGAGGTCGGCGTGATGCTCGAGGCGCGCGCGGTGCACACCGGGCGGACCGCCGCCAAGCATCTGCTCGCCCTCGCCCAGACCCACGGCATCTCCCGGCGCCGGGTCGATGAGGTGATCGAGATGGTCGGGCTGACCGAGGTCGCGCGCAGGCGGGCCGGCGGGTTCTCCCTCGGGATGGGCCAGCGGCTCGGCATCGCGTCCGCCCTGCTCGGCGACCCGGCGACGCTCATCCTCGACGAACCCGTCAACGGTCTGGACCCGGAGGGCATCCGCTGGATCCGCAGCCTGCTGCGGGACCTCGCCGCCGAGGGCCGCACCGTGTTCCTCTCCTCCCACCTGATGAGCGAGATGGCGATGACCGCGACCAACCTGGTGATCGTCGGGCGTGGTCGGCTCATCGCCGAGACCACCGTCGACGAGGTCATCGCCGGAGCCTCGCCGGCCGCCGTCCACGTGCGCACCCCGGCCAGCGCCCGGCTGCGCGAGGTGCTGGCCGGCACCGGCGTCACCGTGACGGCCACCGCCGCGGACACCCTCGAGGTGACCGGGCGCACCTGCGCGGAGATCGGTCAGGCGGCCCTCGCGTCCGGGGTGGTTCTGCACGAGCTCATCCCGAGGCAGGTCTCGCTCGAGGACGCCTTCATGAACCTCACCCACGACGCCGTCGAGTACGGCACCCCCCTCGCCCTGGCGGGCGCCCCTCGATCGGAGGCTTCGGCATGACCACGCAGACGACCCGGATGACCGGCTCCACCCAGGCCCCCGCCCTGTCTGACGCCTCGTCCATCGCCTCGCCCGGTCGGCGGCATGGGCGGTCCCGCGGGTCCGGTCGGACCGCTGTGCGCATCACCCAGTGGAGGGTGATGCGGTCGGAGTGGATCAAGCTGACGTCGCTGCGCTCGACCCTGTGGACGCTCGCGGCGGCGCTGGCGTTCATGGTCCTGCTCGGCCTGGTCCTGTCCCGGGTCACGGCCAACGACTGGTCCCACTACAGCCCGGAGGATAGAGCCACGTTCGACGCGACGGCGACGAGCCTCAGTGGCATGTACCTGGCCCAGCTGGCGATCGGCGTCCTCGGCGTGCTGGTCATCTCCGGTGAGTACGCCACCGGGATGATCCGGGCCAGCCTCGGTGTGGTCCCCCGCCGGCTGCCGGTGCTGTGGGCGAAACTGGTGACCTTCGCGGCGGCGAGCCTGGCGGTCATGGTGGTGGCCGATCTGATCGCGTTCACGGCTGGCCAGGCGATGCTCTCCTCGCGGCACATCGACGTCTCGCTGTCCGATCCGGGAGTGCTGCGGGCGGTGCTGGGGGCGGCGCTCTTCGTGACTGGAATCGGCGTCATCGGCCTCGCCCTCGGCGCCATCCTGCGCAACACCCCGGCCGCGATCGGCGTCCTGTTCGGGGTGCTGCTGGTGCTCCCGCAGATCGTAAGCGCGCTGCCCCGGTCGCTGGCCCGCATCGGGGACTACCTGCCCTCGGCCTCCGGCGACGCGTTGATGCAGGTCACGGACTCGTCTGGCGTGCCTTCGCCGGCGCACGGGCTGATCGTGCTGGCTGTCTACCTGGCCGTCACGATCGCCGCCGCGGCGGTTCTGCTGGTCCGGCGGGACGCCTGAACCGCGTTCCGCGGAACGTTCTGGGTATCACGCCCCGGGCTCGGGAGGTCAGGATGGCGGTCATGGCGCTGCTGACGGATCCGGCCCGGCCCGACCCGTCCACTCCGGCTGCGCGGGCGCGGGCGCAGGGAGCCGGGCAGGTCGCCGTCGCCGCCGCCCTCCCCGGAAGCCTGCCGGCCGAGCCGGGGCTGGTGCTGGGGCGGCTGCGCCACGGTCGGATCGGGTGCTTCCTGCGGGGCCATCCGAAGATCGTCGATGGTGCCCTCACCGTCGCCGTCGGGTTGCTCTGCTGGGCCGCGTTGCTCAACAACCTGGCGTCCTCGTCGCCCGGCCACCAGGCAGCGGTGATCGTGCTGGCGGTGGTGGGCCTGGTGCCGCTGGTCTGGCGGCGCCGGTTCCCGGCGGCGGTGTTCGCCGCCTGCCTCGCGGCCGGCGTCGCGCAGACGCTGATCGGCCCGACAGTGGAGAGCAACCTCGGCGTCCCGGTCGCGTTCTACACGGTCTCGGCGCAGTGCTCCCGGCGGGTCCGGCTGGCCGTGACGGTCGTGATGGTCGCCGCGCTCGTCCTGGCCAGCGTGGCCTGGCACCGGGAGAACCGCGCCGCGATCCTCGCCAACCTGGTCGTCCTGGGCCTGATCGCCACGACCGTGGGCGTCCTCGGCCGCAACACGGGCACCCGGCGCGCGTACCTCGCGAGCCTGACCGACCGGGCCGCCCGGCTGGAGCGGGAGCGTGACCAGCAGGCGCAGATCGCCGCCGCCGCCGAGCGGGCCCGCATCGCCCGGGAGATGCATGACGTCGTCGCCCACAACCTGTCCGTGATGATCGCGCTGGCTGACGGTGCGGAGTTCGCCCTCGACACGTCGGCGCCGCAGGCCCGGCAGGCGATCACCCAGGTGTCGCGGACCGGGCGGGAGGCGCTGGCGGAGATGCGCCGCCTGCTCGGCGTGCTGCGCGAGGACGGCGCGGCCGACGGCACCGCACCCCAGCCCCGGCTCGCCGACCTCGAGGCGCTGATCGGCCAGGTCCGCCAGGCCGGGCTGCCGGTCAGCCTCACCGTCAGCGGGAAGCCGGGCAACCTGCCGGCCGGGGTGGAGCTCACCGTCTACCGGCTGGTTCAGGAGGCGCTCACCAACACCCTCAAGCACGCCGGGCCAGGCGCCACGGCCACCGTCGAACTGCGTCATGACCGGCGCGGCATCGCGGTCGACGTCCGCGACACCGGCCGAGGCGCGGGCGCGGGGTCGGCCACGAGCGGCTCCGGCGGCTCCGGCGGCTCCGGTGGGCAGGGCTTGGTCGGCATGCGCGAGCGCAGCGCCGTATACGGCGGAAAGGTCCAGGCCGGGCCTGGACCGGATGGAGGATGGCGGGTCAGCACCCGGATCGACGTCGGTGCGAGAGTGCCGCAGTGACCTCGATCCTACTGGCGGACGACCAGCCGCTGCTGCGCATGGGCTTCCGGATGGTGCTCGACTCGCAGGACGATCTCACCGTCGTCGGCGAGGCCGGGGACGGGGCCGAGGCGGTCGCGCTCACCGCGCGGCTGCGGCCGGACGTCGTGCTGATGGACGTGCGCATGCCCGGGATGGACGGCATCGAGGCGACGAGCCGGATCGTCGCGTCCGGCAGCGCATCGCGGGTGCTGATCCTGACCACCTTCGACCTCGACGAGTACGCCTTCGCCGGCCTGCGGGCCGGGGCCAGCGGCTTCCTGCTCAAGGACGTCCCGCCGGCCGATCTGCTCTCGGCGATCCGGGCGGTCGCGACCGGCGACGCCGTCGTCGCGCCCAGCATCACCCGGCGCCTGCTCGACGCCTTCGCGCACCACCTGCCCGACCCGACGGCGGCGCCCGCGGATTCGAACACCTCCGGCCCAGGCGGCTCGGCCAGACCAGGTCCGGGGCGGCCCGGTGACCGGCGGCTGGAACGGCTCACCGAGCGGGAGCGGGACGTGCTGGACGAGGTCGCGGCGGGCCTGTCCAACGCCGAGATCGCCGCCCGCCTGGTGCTGTCGGAAGCCACGGTGAAAACCCACGTCGGGCGAATCCTGGCCAAACTGGAGCTACGGGACCGGGTGCAAGCGGTCGTCTTCGCCTACGAGACGGGCGTGGTCCGCCCCTCGGCCAGTCCGCCCCGGCCGGAGTGAGCACGCGCATGCGGAGTTCTTCTACCTGCTGTACGGCCGGATTCGCAAAAGTCATGTTCCTTCATCGACCGTGAAGCAATGCGTGGAACGGTCGACCCCGAGCGGCCGGCACGGATTTTCAAGGACCACGAGAACTTCATGATGACCGACGTCCCGAACAGCCTGATGGTCTACGAGGTCGAGGAAAGGATCCCGTTCAGGCGGGAAGGCTGGTCACGCTGACGAACATCGTCATTACTGTATGATTTCCCGGGGTTACCGGACGTCCACGTGAATGGGCGGGCGGGGGCGTCGAAGCGGCGCCGCGGACACGGGTTGGCCGGGGTCGGTGGCGAGGCCGGCGAAGTCGTCACCCAACATGTAGGCCAGCACGAACGCTGGCGTGCCCCGCTCGATCCGGCCGTTCTCGGCCAGTGGCCAGATGTCGACGGTGGGTCCAGGATCGGCGCGGTCATGCGGCGAGCGCGTCGAGTTCGGTCGCCGCGTCCTCGGGAAGCACCAGGTCGGCCGCGGCGAGGTTGTCCCGCAGGTGCGCCGCTGAGGTCGTGCCCGGGTTCAACGTGATCCCGGAGCGTCGCGCGTGCCGATCTGACCCCATTGAGCACACCCTATCGCCGCTGTCGCCGGGCCGGTCAGCGGCAGGGAAGGCCCGCGGCACCGGTCTCGCCGGACTCCTCCATCTCCTCGATGAGCTCCTGCTCGTCAGCGAGCTCCCGCTGCTCGACGAGTTCTCGGGCCCTCAGGTCGTGGGGGCCGGTCGCGTCCACGGGTGCCGCGGGTGACGGCACGGCGGCCGGGGTCGTGACGGACAGCGGGGCGGTCGAGGGCTTCGTCCAACGCGGGACGGCGAAGGCGATGGCGGCCGTCACCAGCCACATCACGATCGCGAGCCCGAAGCCGAGCTCGTAGCCGGACCAGCGCGGGAGGGCGGCGCCGGCGGGAGTGTGGGCGCTGAGGGCCACGGCGCTGAGCGCGCTGCCGACCGAGTAGCCGATGCTGCGCAGCAGCTGGTTGATGCTCATCGCGCTGCCGGTCTCGCCCGCGGGGACGGCGCGCAGGATCATCCCGGGCATCGCGGCGAACGTGCACGCCAGACCCACCCCGGCCGCGGCGGTGGCGACGAGCACCGCCCACACCTGCTGGTGCTCCTTCAGCAGGAGTAGCAGGCCGCCGGTGAAGACGAGACCACCCCAGGGGATCGCCGACGCCGGCCCGAACCTGGCGGCGAACCGGGCCGCCAGCCGGCTCGCGATGACGCTCGCGGCCGACAGCGGCAGGATCATGAGCCCTGCGACCAGGACGGACGCGTTGTGACCGTAGCCGGTCGACGACGGTGTCTCGACGAACCGGATCGTCAGCGACAGCATCAGGTACAGCCCCACGCCGGCGCTGAGAGCGGCGATGTCCGCCGTGAACACCCACGGGTGGCGCAGGAGGCGCAGATCGACGAGCGGCTGGGCGCAGTGATTCTCCCAGGCGACCCAGGCGGCCAGGAGAACGACGGTCGCGGCGAACAGGCCGAGGACCCGCGTGTCGGCCCAGCCCCAGCGCGGGGCCTGGCTGATGGCGAGCAGTAGCGCGAGCAGGGCGGCGCCGAGCAGCCCCGCGCCCGGGGTGTCCAGCGGGGTGTGCTTCACGGACGTGTTGTGCGGGACGACCAGTGCCACGGCCACCAGCGCGATCAGGACGACGACGCCGCCGACCCAGAACGCCGCGCGGTAGCCGAACCAGCCGGTGACCAACCCGGTGAGGGGATAGCCAAGCCCGACGCCGGCGGCTGACGTCACCGACAGCAGCGCGATCGCGGACCGGGCGCGCTCGGCCGGCAGATGCGCCCGGGACACGGTGATCGCCATGGGCAGCAGCCCCATCGCGGCGCCCATCAGGGTCCGCCCGACCAGCAGGACGGCGAAGTCCGTCGCGACCGCGGCCAGGATGGTGCCCAGCATGGTGCCGGCGAGGACCAGCAGCATCGTGAGGCGGCAGAACCGGCCGTCGGCCAGCCGCCCGAAGACCGGCGTGCACACGGCGGACGCGAGCAGTGAGGCGGTCAGCGACCACTGCGCGGTGTCGCTGGAGACGTGCAGGTGCTGGGCGATCGTGGGGACGAGCGGCGCGCCGAGGCTGCTCATCATGGCGATCACCATGCCGAAGAAGACCAGGACGGGGACCAGCAACGGGTGCGCTGACGGGGCCGTCGACGGGCTCGTCAGGGGGGCCGTGGCTCCCGGCGTGGCAGCGGTTGGTCGGACGCTGGCGATGGCCCCTCCCTCGGTCGTAGCCGCAGCCCCATTGTTAACGAAACTAACGACCAGGGCGAACCGGTCCTTGCCTGGTGACATGCATCACGGGCGGGAGTGGCGGCGCGGCACACGTGGGGGACGCCTGGGCGCCCGTCCCCCACGTGTGGCATCACGGCATCCTCGCCTATCACATCGCCCGAACGGAGCACTTCGACCAGATCCAGATCCGCCGGGTCGCACGCGCCCTCGGTGTGTGGCCCCAGGCGCTGTACCGCTACGTCCCCAGCAAGTCCGAGCTGCTCCGGCTCGTCATGAACCGCGCGCTGGAGACGCGGCGCCCACCCGGCGTGCCCGCGACAGCCCCCTGGGACCGGCGGCTCCTCGACCTGTTCGAGCGGACGGAGGAGGTCCTGACCTCCCATCCGGGGCTCGCGCAGTTCCTGGTCCCGCGCACGGATCTCGCCGGGACGGGGCACATGGGCGCGCTCGCGGAGGACGCGCTCGCCCTCCTGTTCGAGGGTGGGATGACGCCGGACGAGGCCCTCGGGGCCTTCACCGGGCTCGCGTCCCTCATCGTCGGCAGGGCACAGCTACGCGCGATCCTCGCCTCGGGTTCGCGGATCACGCCGCCCGTGGTCGACGCCGCCCGGTTCCCGCACTTCGCCCGCACGCTCGCCGAGGCCACGATCGGCAGCGCCGGCCTGCCCACCAGCCTCGCGACCTACGTGGCCGGACTCGTGAGCCTGTACGGGCATCGTCCACCGGTGCCCGACGCAGATCCTGACGCCGCTCCCGCTCCGCTCCCGGTGCCGGTGCCGGGCGGGATGGCGGACGAGCGCGGCGTGGCTAGGGTGGCGGGCACATCGTCGCCACATCACCGGTGGACTTCACTCGTGGACGGGCGCGAGGCAGCGGGTCCGGTCCGGGGGAAACGGTGCGTGACGAGGGGCGGGTGGGAACGGCGCACGCGGAGGGTTCGCGCGGCGGCGGCCGCGCCCGGCTGGTGGCGGCTGTCGCCGTGGTCGCCGCCGCGGCGCTCGTGGCCCTGCTCGTGCTCGCCGCCCGCCACGACGGAGGATTCGGCTGGGAGCTCGCCGTGCACCACTGGATGGTGCGGCACCGGGCCCGACCGCTGACCGACGCCGCGATCGCCGTCACCACCACCGGCAGCGGCCTGCCAGCCCATGCCCTCGCGGCGCTTGCCGGCGCGCTGGCGGTGCGGGGCCGGGCATCAACCCGAATCCGGGCGGCGGCTGCCGGCGCCGGCGTGCTCGCGCTTGCCGTGGGGCAGCTGCTGCGGGCAGGGCTCGCGGGCCTCCTCGACCGGGCCCGCCCACCTGCGGCGGACTGGGCGTGGCACGCCTCCGGGCCCGCCCTGCCCTCCGGGCACACGACCACCTCCGCGCTGGTCGCCGCGGGGCTGGCCGCCGCCCTGCTGGCGCACGCCCGCCGCCGGGCCGCTCGGATCGCCGCGGTGTCGGCGCCGCTGGCCTGGGCGTTCGCGGTCGGCCTCAGCCGGATCTACCTGGGCATGCACTGGCCCGCCGACGTGCTGGCCGGGTGGCTGTTCGCAACCGTGCTCGTCTTCGCGCTGGTCCCCACCCTGGTCCGCGTGCTTGCTCGTCGGCGGGAGCCAGCGGAGCGCGGGGAATAGCGCGAGGAGCAGGGAGGGAGGCGGGTCGCCGGCTGGCAAGGGGTCGCAAGCGCGCCGCCGGCAGGTCCAAGTGGCCGGCAAGCGGCTGCCGGCACGGTGGGTTCGTTCCCGCTTGTGACCGTGACAGGAGCCCGCCATGACCACCCTCGCCCACGCATCCGCGGCCCTCGAGAACGCCCTGACCGACCTCGCCGGCACGATCACCGGGCAGGTGCTGCGTCCCGGCACCGACGCCTACGCGGCCGCGGCCACCCCGTGGAATGTCGCCGCCACCTCGGCGCCGATCGCGGTGGTGACCGTCGCGGATGCGGCCGACGTCGTCACCGCCGTGCGTTTCGCCGACGTCCATGACCTTGATGTGGTCGTCCAGTCCACCGGGCACGGCGCACTCTCCTACACCGCCGGCCGGTCTGGCCCGCGATGCCCGTGCGCTGGCGGCCGGGGCCTTCCGGGAAGGAGCGGCCGCCCCAGCGTCGTCCCGCCCGTGACGTGAAACCGTGACGTGAGCGTGGTCAGGTCGTGACGGGGTGGGCCCGCGGGCGGGTGCCGTCGCGGACCTGGCGGTGCAGGTAATAGAGCCACGGGGGGATCGTCGCCCAGTAGACGATGATGTTGCCGATCACCACCCCCCGGGCGCCGCTGATCAGCAGCCCGGTGACCGGGCAGGCGAGCAGGAACGGCACGAAGAACAGGTTGATCCAGAAGGTGAGCCGGGTCCGCCCGAAGGCGTAGAGGACAGCCGCCGGCCCCACCGCGAGGCCGGGTCCGGCCTGCGCGATCACGGCGAGCAGGAGCAGATCGTGGGTCTGCGACCAGGTGTCGCCCAGCAACGCGGCGCCGAAGTCGCCGGGCAGCACCATGAAGGCGAGCCCCCACAGAGTGCTGGAGACGACCACCAGCCCGCTGACCAGGTAGGCGCCGCGCAGGACGGCGCCGGGTGGCATGTGCTTGCGCCGGGAGAACTCGGGGATGGCAAAGCTCATCAGCGCGACGGCGAGGTTGGTCGTGGGCGCGAGCAGGGTCTGCAGCCCGCGCAGGGCGCCGACGAGGGAGGTGGACCCGACCGCGCCGATCACGAGTGTGGACGACTGCTGGGCGCCCTGCAGGGAGAGGAATTCGGCGGTCATGAAGCCGGTGGTCTCGCGGTGGGCGGTGAACCAGGCGCGGGCGCGGCGCGGCGCGGGCCAGGCCTGGTGCTGCGCGACGCCGACCAGCGCGGCGATCCCCGCGGCCACACCCCAGATCAGGACCAGCGCCGCCGCCCCGCCTCCACCACCAGGGGCGAGCACGGTGAGCAGCACGACGCCGAGCCCCAGCGCCGCCGCCCAGACCAGGTCGTTCGCGACGGCGAGCAGCGGCCGGCCGAGCGCGAACGACGCGTAGCGCCAGGCGTCCTGGACCAGCAGCGCCGGCATGATCAGGCCCATCGCGGCCAGGTTCAGGCCGACCGTGCCGCGCAGGCCGGCCCCGACGAGCAGCAGCCCCACTCCCGTGACGGCGCCCAGCGCCAGTGAGGTGCCGGACGCGCCCCGCACCGCGCGGCGGAAGGCCGAGGCCGAGGCGTCGGCGTAGGTGATTCCCAGGGGCGCCGTGCCCGCGGCCCGGGACAGCCCGACGACCATCGCGAAGATCGTGTAGGCGATGGCGAACGCGCCGAACTCGGCCGAGCCGACCCGCCGCGCGATGACGAAGTTGATCGCCGCGTTCGTCCCGCTGGACACCACCTGGTCGAAGACCGTCCACAGCGCGTTGGCACGGCTGCCCGAGCGGGCCACCGGCGCGTCGTCCCCGGACCCGTCCGGCACCGACGCGGCGGAATCGTGCGCCGGCGGGGCCTGGAAGGGCTCGGTAGGTGACTCCGGGAAGGCTGGTGACTCCGGGAAGGCCGCCTCCGGACGGGCCGATGGTTCCCGGATGGTCCGTGGCTCACGGGGAGGCCTGGGCTGCGGCACCGCGCCGTCCACGCTGGTGGCGCCATCCGCGCCGAGTCTCACGTCGTCATCCACGTCGGTTCCCTCGCGCCCGTCCCGGATTCGCTCGGCGGGATGCGCGGCACCGCCCGACCGCCTGGAACGAGTCCCTGGGAGACCCGGCGGCCCAACGGCAGAACGCTGTGCCGCGCCCGACCCCCGTCCGGACTCCCGTCACGTCGTCGCGGCTCCGCCCATGCCGCGCCTGACTCTACCGTGACGTAAGGGTCGTCCTGGGGAGCTGGAGGGCCTGAGTGCATGTTCGTGGCCCGCTTCCCGGTCAGCGCAGTGCGGCGACGATCGTCCGGGTGTTGTGTTCCTCCATGTGCAGGTAGGTATCGCCGTCCGAGCCGGGCGGGCCGAGCGTGTCTCCGTAGAGAGAATCCTCACCCGCCTCGACGCGGACCCCGGCCTCCGTCGCTATGGTCCGCGCCGTCCGCGGCGGCAGCGAGGTCTCGGAGAACACGGCTCTGGTGCCCGTCTGCCGGATCCGGGCCACCAGGTCCTTGATCGAGCGTCCGGAGAGCTCCGCTGCCGTATCGAAGCTTGGGATGATCGAACCGACGAACGTCAGGCCGTAGCGGGCGATGTAGTAGCCGAACGCGTCGTGATTGGTGACCAGCTTGCGGCTCGCGGCGGGGATCGTCGCGATCTGACGACGGATGTCCGTGTCGAGCGCATCGAGGCGGGCGTCGTAGGCGGCGAGGTTCGCCTGGTAGATCTTCGCGTTCGCCGGATCCGCCTGGGTCAGCCCACGCGCGATGTTCCCCGCCATGATCTTGACGTTGAGCGGGTTGTGCCAGATGTGCGGGTCGCCGGCCTTCTCCTCGTCGCTGCCGTTTCCGTTGCGGATCGTCACCCCGTGGCTGGCGTCGACCCGCACGCCGTCGAAGCCGCCGGCGTCGATCGCGTCGTCAAGCCAGCTCTCGAGGCCCACGCCGTTCTCCACGAGCACGCGTGCGGTGCCAATCGAGTCAAGATCCCGCGGGGAGGGCTCGTAGTCGTGCGGATCGACGTTGGGGCGCAGGATCTGGGTGACGCGGACCCGGTCGCCGCCGACAACGCGGCTGAAGTCGGCAACCTGGCTCGTCGTCGCGACCACGGCCAGCCGCCCGTCGCCGCTCGCGCTGGCGCCGCCGGAGCCGCATCCGGTCAGGAGCAGGCCGAGCGCGCTGACCAGCAGCCCGAGGACGGCGACTCCCGCGGCCGGCCGGCGCGACCCCCATGGCCGGCGTGCCACCCGTGCCGGGCGCGGAACCGGGAGCCGGCGCGATCGCCGCGGCTGCCCCTGCCGGTGCGGGAGGCGGCCGGAACGCGAGCGGCCGGGCCCGGGCCGTGGGATGCGGCGGGGCAAGCGGGTCACGGGCTCGTCTCCTCGTCGTCGGCGGATGGCGCTTCTGATGAAAACGATTCCCGATTCGTCTGTCAATAAGGGGAGCCGTCACCTGTGGATAACGGGCTGCTGCTGGGTGATGCAGTGGACGCCGCCCCCATGCGCGAAGATCGTCCGCGCGTCCACCGGCTCGACCCGACGCGACGGGTACAGCCGGGCGAGCAGGCCGAGAGCGTCGTCGTCCCGGGGATCACCGAAGACGCCCGCGACGACGACGCCGTTGCCGACGTAGTAGTTCAGGTACGAGTAGCCGGCCAGGCCGCCGTCGACCTCCAGCATCGTGGGCGCCGCCATCTCGACGACCTCCAGCGGCCGCCCGGTGGCGTCCCGGCTGACCCGCAGGATGGCGGCCAGCTCCCGCATGGTCGCGTGATCGGGATGCGCCGGGTCGGGCTGGGCGTGCACGGCGACGAGGCCCGGGCGGACGAACGCGGCGACCACGTCGACGTGGCCGCGGGTGCCGAACCGGTCGTAGTCGCGGGCGACGCCCCGCGGCAGCCAGATCGCCCGGGTCGTGCCGAGCTGCGTGTGCAGCTCAGCCTCCACCCGGGCCCGGTCCCAGCCCGGGTTGCGGTGCGGATCGAGCTGGACGGTCTCGGTGAGCAGGACCGTCCCGGCACCGTCCACGGCGATGCCGCCGCCCTCGTTGGTCAGCGTCGAGTGGCGCACCGGGGCGCCCGCCCGCGCGGCGATGGCGCCCGCCAGCAGGCGGTCGGCATCCCAGCGGGCCCAGTCCTGAGCGCCCCAGCCGTTGAAGACCCAGTCGACCGCGCCCAGCCGGCCGTCGCCCTCACCCTCGCCGTCGATGGTGAAGGTCGGGCCGGTGTCGCGCACCCAGGCGTCGTCGAGGGGCTGTTCGAGCACGGTGACCGCGGGCGGCACCAGCCGGGTCGCCGTCGCCCCCTGGCCTGGACCGGCGAGCAGCGTGACCGGCTCGTAACGACTGATCACGGCCGCCACCCGGGCCCAGGTAGCACGCGCGGCCTCCAGGCCGGGAGACCCTTCCGGGCCGAAGGTGTCGTTCGGCGGCGGGAAGGCCATCCACGTCCGGCTGTGCGGCTCCCATTCCGCCGGCATCCGGCGGCCGGCGGGCGCGGCGCTCATGGGCGCATCATCGCAGGTCCCGCCGACAGTCGGTGGCGGAAGGCGTCGGTGCGGCCGCCGGACGTGAGACGATCGGGGCATGCTGACGATCACCAGCATCGGCGTCCCCGGATCACCCGCCCGGGTGGTGCCGCCGACGCGCACGCCGCTGCGGATCGCGGCGGTGCAGCACCGCTGGCATCCCGACCCCGCCGAGCATGTCGCCGCGCTGCGTGAGGGGGCACTCGCCGCCGCCCGGCAGGGGGCACGGCTGGTCTGCTTCCAGGAACTGACCCTCTCGCGGTACTTCGCTGACACGCCGCCGCCCGCTGACATGACGGCTGGCGCTGACATGACGGCTGGCGCTGACGTGGCGCCACCCGCTGGCGCGGCGGCGGGCGGGGGTGTGGGGTCCGGTGTCGGGGCTGGCCCGGCGTCGACGCTCGCGGAAAGTGTTGACGACGGCCCCACCCGTCGGCTCGCGACCAGTCTCGCCGCCGAGTTCGGCATCTCCGTGCACATGTCGCTCTACGAGCGGGCCGACGGCATACCGGGCGGTCAGGACGGCCTCGGCTTCAACACGGCGATCGTGGTCGGTCCGGACGGCGCCTTGCTGGCGCGGACCCGCAAACTGCACATCCCGATCACGGCGGGCTACCACGAGGACCGATACTTCCGCCCCGGCCCGGCCGGCCCGGACAGCTTCCCGGTGATCGCGCTGGACCAGGCACACCTGGGCTTTCCCACCTGCTGGGACCAGTGGTTCCCGGAGCTGGCCCGGGCCTACTCGCTGGCCGGCGCGGACGTCCTCGTCTACCCGACCGCGATCGGATCGGAGCCGGATCATCCGGACTTCGACACCGAACCGCTGTGGCACCGAGTGATCGTCGCGAACGGGATCACCAACGGCACGTTCATGGTCGCGGTGAACCGCGTCGGCACCGAGGGAGCGCTCACCTTCTACGGCAGTTCGTTCATCAGCGACCCCTACGGCCGGGTGCTCGTCCGGGCGCCGCGTGACCGCCCTGCGGTCCTGGTGGCCGATCTCGACCTGGACCAGCGGCGGGACTGGCTCGCGCTGTTCCCGTTCCTCACCACCCGCCGCCCCGACGCCTACAGGCCACTCGTCGACGGTGCCGCCCCGTCCGGTGGCAGGCCTGCCTGAGCGCGGGCGGGCGGCCGCGAGGGTCCCACGGTTCCGGGGACGGCATCCCGGTCAGTCGTCGCTGGCCAGGGCGGCCAGCGCGCGGGCGTACCGGGCGGCGCAGTAGGGCGTCGGATGGACGAAGTCCGCGATGCAGCGGTGGCCGTCCAGCGCGGTGGTGAAGCCCATCGCCGGCTGGATCGCCCGCGCCGCGTGGTCGGAATAGCGCACCGAGCCGGGGTAGGCGGCGGCGAGCTGCCGGTACAGGTCGTTGAGACGCGGGCTGCCGAGCATCCAGCCGGGACGGCCGGCGTCGGGCGATGCCGGGTCGACCTGGTGCCCGGCGTTGTTGAACGCCGACGGCAGTGCCGCCGCCAGCACGATCCTGGTCACGCCGTGCGCCTGATACCAGCGGATCTGCTCCGTGAGATCGGCCCGATAGTCGGCGAGGAGCGCGATGCCGGGCAGGCCGCGGGGATTGTTGCCATTCCAGTTGAGCACCACCGTGTGCGGATGTCCGGCGGCCGCGAGATCGTCCGGGAGTAATCGCGCCGTGGGCCCAGTGAAGACGTCGGGGTTCAGCCCGGGATAACCGACAAGGTGGACGGGCCCCGTGTTCGCGGCCCGGGCGGCAAGCGCGACCACCGAGTCGCCGACCACCAGTGCCGGCCTGTGGTCGCCCCCGGAATGTGACGACCGCTGGGCGAACACGGCCGCGACCAGCAGTACCACCACAACCACGAGCGTCAGCCATGATCCGAGGGAGCCTCCGTGGTCGCCTGAGCCCCTCCTGCCTGACCGCACGCCAGCATGGCCGCCGGGTCTCTCGACCGGAAACACCACGATTCGATACCCGTCGGCCTTCCGGTAAACCGACTCGGCATCCGTCGACCTACTCAGCGTCCGTGCTGGGAACGCTGGCTGTTCAGCGCGGCGACGGTCGGAATGAGGTCGCCGATGGTGGTGAAGTCGGTCGCGAGAAAGGTCGGGGCGACCTGCGTCCGCGGGCAGCGATCGAGATGGGCGAGCAGGGACGGCGCCTGGTTGACGGCGCCCGCATAGGTCCGTCCGGGATCGTCCCCCTCGATCCAGTGGTTCACCAGCAGCATCGAGGCGTGCGGCGAGCCGCGGCCGACCCGGCAGGTGAAGTCGGCGGCGCTCGGTACGTCGAACGGCGTGTCCGCCCCATACCGGAAGTACCGGCGGTACCAGGTGCCGGGGACGTCCGCGTTCTCGGCGAAGACGACCAGGCGGCGGTCTGTCGTGACCAGATGGCCGAGCGTCGGCCACCGGCCGTGCGGACTGGCGGGCGGGGTGACCAGGTGTCGGGTCAGGTCGACCCGGCGGAAGGCCGCGAGAACCTCCCCGGGCGGCACGGAGTCCTGCAGGATCAGTGTGACGACCTCCGACGGGTTGCGTTCCATCCAGTCGCCGATCGACCGCAGCGCCACGTCCAGGTTCAGCGAGCCGAACTGGCACACGCTGTGGCACAGCCATAGCCCGGGCCGGGAGGAACGGGCGCCGCGGGCCAGCGGGGCGAGGGCCGCCCGTTCCCGGGGGCGCAGGCCCGCCAGGAACGAGTTCACCTGTGTCGGGGTCGTCCAGTGCTGGACGTCGATCAGCAGCGCCCGCACGCCGGTGTCGAGCTGGCCGACGAGGTCCGGGTCCTGGGTCGCGCCGACGAAGTCGTCCGCGCTGGAGGCCATGGCGTTGTGGCTGGCCGCGTAGACCGCCTGGTCGTAACGCAGCGCGCACAGCGCCCGGCTGCCGTTGCAGGTCGCCGCCTCGCGTCCGCGCAGCTGCGACGGCGCGGCGAGCCACCCGCAGCCGAGCAGCAGGGACGCCGCCATCGCGATTCCGACCACCCGGCGCCGCGCGAGCGGCCGGCGGACGCGCCGCACGGCCAGCGCGCAGGCGCCCGCGGCCGCGCCCGCCACCGCCACCGTGGCGGCCAGGTCCGTCCATACGGCGCCGATGCCGCCGATCAGGTTGCCCTGCAGGTCGTCGACCAGGTCGCGCAGCCGCGGCGGAACCGTGGGGTAGGCGTCGAGGACGCCCGCGGCTGGATCGCCGATCAATCGGGGCGCCAGCAGGCCGATCACCAGGGCGATGAGGCCGCCGATCAGCATCGTGACGGCGAGCAGCGCGAGGCCGTCCGCCCGATCGCGCCTTGGAGCCCGGGCGGCCAGCAGCACGGTCACCACCGCCAGGGTCGCGAAGGCGAAGCTCACGGTGAGCGAGCCGGCGCGGCCCAGGCTGTGCAGCCCGCGCAGCAGCCCGGTGCCTGCCGTCGCCGGGGCTCGGGCCAGCGGCGCGCCCAGGTCGAGCTGGTCGCCGGCCACGCGCCGGTGCAGGTCGGCGAGGGCCGACTCGTCGCCGGAGAACAGCAGCGGCCCGACCACGGCCAGCGCCGAGGCCAGCTTCCCCTGCCGCAACAGGCCCAGAACCTGGTCGTGGACGCGGGCGCGGTCCGCTGGGGGCAGACGGGCGAGCAGGACCGATCCCACCCGGTTCGCCTGGCGGTCGGTGAGATCCGTGGTGGGGATGCCGGCGGGCCGATGCCCGCCTGCCATCTGGTCGAGTCCCGCGAGCAGCGCCTGGGTGACGGAGGCGACGTCGTTCACCTGGAACGTCGGCGTTCCGGACAGTTCGCCCGCCAGATAGATGGTGGCGAGCTTGGCGATGGCGGCGAACAGCGGCCGCAGGTCCACGCTGAGGGTGAGCGCCGGGCGGTCGCCGCCCAGATAGCCGGCGATCTGGCTGCTCAACGTGTCCACGGCCCCGCGCACGGCCGGCTCCGGCGCGACGATCCGCAGGTTGTCGACGACGAAGGCGGACGGGACGGGCAGGCCGGCGAGCAGGTCGCGGGTCACCCCGGCGACGGCGGGGTCGGCGAGGACGTCGTCATAGAGCCGGCGGTAGAGGTCCGTCCCGTCGACGGCCTCCCGGTAGTAGCCGGCGCGCTGCACCGTGAGGTTCGTGGTCAGGGTGCCGACCGCGGCCGGCCAGCACAGGATCGCGACGACCAGCGCGAGGATCGTCCAGACCCGTACCCGTCGGCCGGAATGCAGGGCCTGTCGTGCGATGTCGGCCGGTTCGCTGTCGGCGGCGGGCTGTGCGTCGAGGGGTGACTCTTTGTTGACGGAGGGCTCTGGGTCAAGGACGGTTGTCGTGTCGGCGGTGGGTTCCGCGTCAACGGCCGACCTCGTGTCGGCGGCGGCCGTGGCGGCGGGGTCGTCGGGACGGCGCACCCTCTGGGGATGCCCGCCCGCGATCGTCCCGATTCCCCAGTGCCGCGCACCTCACCTCCGCTGGACACGCGCAGTGCATGCGTCCCCATCTCGAAGAGCCCCTATACGGGATAAAGCGCCCTCTGGTGTGCTGACGTCCGGCGCCGTGCGGAGGCATAGTCACGCTTTGATCGCCTGAAGCGTGACTATCCCTCGGCACGATCCAGTGCCTGCCCGATGTCGGGCCGCGTGGCCCAGGGAATCGATGACTGAGCGTGATGGAATGGCGGTCGGTAGGGGCCCGGCGCCATCGAGGACGGCGCTGGTCAGCAGGGTGGGGTCGGCGGTGCGGGGCGGCGTCGGATCAGTCGGGGTCGTAGGCGAGGTTCGGGCGCAGCCAGCGCTCGATCTCGCTGACGTCGAGGCCGCGCCGGCGGGCATAGTCCTCGACCTGGTCGCGGCCGATCCGACCGACGGTGAAGTACGTCGAGTCCGGATGCGCGAAGATCAGCCCGGACACCGCCGAGGCGGGGGTCATCGCGAACGACTCGGTGAGCCCGAGACCGGCCGAACCCGCGTCGAGCAGGTCGAAGAGGGCTTCCTTCTCGCTGTGGTCGGGGCTCGCCGGGTAGCCGAGGGCCGGCCGGATGCCGCGGAAACGCTCCGCGTGCAGATCCTCGAGGCTCGGCTCGGAGCCCGGCTCGAACCAGGCCCGCCGGGCGGCCAGGTGGACGTACTCGGCGAAGGCCTCGGCGAGCCGGTCGGCGAGCGCCTTGACCATGATCGCCCGGTAGTCGTCCTGGCGCTCCTCGAAGCTGGCGGCGAGCGCGTCGGCGCCGTGCACGGCCACCGCGAAGGCGCCGAGGTGGTCGCCGCCCGGGGCCTCGCCATCCGGAGCCTCGCCGCCTGGAGCCACGTAGTCGGCGAGGCAGCGGTTGGGCCGGCCGGTGGGCTTCTGGGTCTGCTGGCGCAGCATCGGCAGCCGCAGCCGGCCACCGACCGTGCCGCGCACCGCGTCGCCGGCCTCGATCACCAGGTCGTCGCCGTCCGAGGCCGCCGGCCAGAACCCGTACACACCCTGCGCCCGCAGGCTGCCGTCCTTGATGATCTGGTCGAGCAGGACGTTCGCCTCGTCGTAGAGCTCGCGGGCGACCGGCTGGTCGAGGATCGCCGGGAACTTGCCCTTGAGCTCCCAGGCCAGGAAGAAGAACTGCCAGTCGATCATCTCGCGCAGGTCGGCCAGGTCGGGTGTGACCGTGCGCAGGCCGGTGAACTCGGGCGTCGGGAGGTCGGAGAAGTCGACCCGCTCCCGGTTCTCGCGCGCCTGCTCCAGGGTGAGCAGCGGCTGCGCCCGGCGGTTCTTGTGCTGCTCGCGCAGCCGCTCCTGCTCCTCGCGGTTGCTGACGTCGAGCCGCTCGGCCCGCTCGGGGTCGAGCAGGTCCGACACGACGCCGACGACCCGGGAGGCGTCCAGCACGTGGACGGTGGTCGCCTCGTAGGCGGGCGCGATCCGCACCGCGGTGTGCTGCCGGGACGTCGTGGCCCCGCCGATCAGCAGCGGCAGGCGCAGCCCGCGGCGCTCCATCTCGGCGGCGACCGCGACCATCTCGTCGAGCGAGGGGGTGATCAGCCCGGACAGGCCGACGGCGTCGGCGCCCTCCGCGACCGCCGTGTCCAGGATGACCTTGGCGGGGACCATGACACCGAGGTCGATGACCTCGTAGTTGTTGCAGCCGAGCACGACGCCGACGATGTTCTTGCCGATGTCGTGCACGTCGCCCTTCACCGTGGCGAGCACGACCTTGCCGTTGCCCCGCCGCTGCGCCGCCCCAGACCCGGCGGCGCCCGCTGCGACGGCGGCGTCAGCCTGGGCGGTGCCGGCCGCGGCCGCGGCGGCGGCCTGCGCCGCGAGCTGGGCCTTCTCCGCCTCCATGAACGGCTCCAGGTAGGCGACGGAGCGCTTCATCACCCGGGCGCTCTTCACCACCTGCGGCAGGAACATCTTCCCCGAGCCGAACAGGTCACCGACGACCTTCATGCCGTCCATGAGCGGACCCTCGATGACGTCGAGGGGCCGGGCGGCCGCCGCCCGCGCCTCCTCCGTGTCCGCCTCGATGAAGTCGACGATGCCGTGGACCAGCGCGTGCGAGAGCCGCGCCTCGACCGGCGCCTCCCGCCAGGACAGGTCGAGAACCCGCTGGGTGCCCGCGCCGCGCACCGTCTCGGCGTAGGAGACGAGCCGGTCGGTGGCGTCCTCGCGGCGGTCGAACAGCACGTCCTCGACGAGTTCGAGCAGCTCGGCGGGGATGTCCTCGTAGACGGCGAGCTGCCCGGCGTTGACGATGCCCATGTCGAGCCCGGCCCGCACCGCGTGGAACAGGAACGCCGAGTGCATCGCCTCGCGGACGACGTCGTTGCCGCGGAAGGAGAACGACAGGTTCGAGATCCCGCCGCTGATCCGCACCCCCGGGCAGCGGTGCTTGATCTGCGGCAGCGCGTCGATGAACGCCTTGGCGTAGCCGTTGTGCTCAGCGATGCCGGTGGCGACGGCGAGCACGTTGGGGTCGAAGATGATGTCCTCGGCGGGGAAGCCGAGCTGCCCGGTCAGCAGGTCGTAGGCGCGGGCGCAGATCGCCACCTTGCGCTCGGTGGTGTCGGCCTGGCCCTGCTCGTCGAAGGCCATGACGACGACGCCGGCGCCGAAGGAGCGGATCCGGCGGGCATGCTCGAGGAAGACCTCTTCGCCCTCCTTGAGGCTGATCGAGTTGACCACGCCCTTGCCCTGCACGCAGCGCAGACCCGCCTCCAGCACGCTCCACCGCGAGCTGTCGACCATGATCGGGATGCGGGCGACCTCGGGCTCGGTGGCGAGCAGGTTGAGGAAGGTCGTCATCGCCCGCTCGGAATCGAGCAGGTCGGCGTCCATGTTGACGTCGAGCAGGTTCGCCCCGCCGCGCACCTGCTCGAGCGCGACGTCCACGGCGGCCTGGTAGTCGTCGGCCTCGATGAGCCGGCGGAACCTGGCCGAACCGGTGACGTTCGTCCGCTCGCCGATCATGACGAAACCGGTGTTCTCCCCGATCTCGAACGTCTCCAGGCCGCTGAACCTGGTCCGCGCCGGCGGCGCCGGGACCTCGCGCGGCGGCGTGCCGCTGACGGCGGCGGCGATGCGCGCGATGTGCGCTGGCGTCGTCCCGCAGCAGCCACCGACGATGTTGACCATGCCGGCCGCGGCGAACTCGCCGATCAGCCGGCCGGCCTCCTCGGGGCTCTGGTCGTAGCCGCCGAACGCGTTCGGCAGGCCGGCGTTGGGGTGGCAGGCCGTGTGGGTGTCCGCGATCCGGGCCAGCGCCTCGACGTGCGGGCGCATCTCCTCGGCGCCCAGCGAGCAGTTCACGCCGACGACCAGCGGATTCGCGTGCGCAATCGACGTCCAGAACGCCTCGACCGTCTGCCCGGACAGCGTCCGCCCGGACAGGTCGACGATCGTCACCGAGATCCACAGCGGCAGCTGGGGAGCGACCTCGTGGGCCGCGGCGATCGCGGCCTTGGCGTTCAGCGTATCGAAGATCGTCTCGATGAGCAGCAGGTCGACGCCACCCTCGGCGAGGGCCCGGATCTGCTCGGCGTACGCGGCACGGACCTGCTCGAAGGTCACCGCCCGGTAGGCCGGGTCCTCGACCCGCGGCGACAGCGAGAGCGTGACGTTGAGCGGCCCGATCGACCCCGCGACGAACCGCCCGCCGGCCTCGTCCGCGGCCTGCCGGGCGAGCTGCGCGCCGCGCGCGTTCATCTCGCGGACCAGCGACTCCAGCCCGTAGTCGGCCTGACCGATGCTGGTCGCGGTGAACGTGTTCGTGGTGGTGATGTCGGCGCCCGCGGCCAGGTACTGGCGGTGCACGTCGAGGATGACGTCCGGCCGGGTGAGGTTGAGCAGGTCCGGGTCGCCGGTGACGTCCTTCGGGTGGTCCTTCAGCGACGGGAGCTGGTAGTCCGCCGGGGTCAGCCCGGCGTTCTGCAGCATGGTGCCCCAGGCCCCGTCGAGGACGACGACCCGCTGCGCCAGCAGTTCGCGCAGCTCCTCGGCGCTGTCCCGCGTCCCCGAACGGATCGACGCTCCCTCGCGGACGGACGCTGCACCGGCCATGCGACACCTCCCTGTCGTGGGAGGCGCCCTTACGGAGTGGTACGGGCCGAGCGTGGCGGACCTGGGCCCGTTGCAGCGCCTCTCGACCTGAGAGCCACGATACCGTGCCCGAATGATCACTTCGTGCGGCTCGGCCGTGATGCGAGGCCGCGCTCGACGAGAATTCGTCCGCGCTTCGCGTCGTCTGGTGCCGCGACCTGCGCTGATGGAGCGATTCCGCGCCGCGGCTCGGTGGGGGCGGCGCAGCGCCGTGACGTCAGTCAGCCAGGTCGGCGTGCACGCCCTGCAGGTGCGTCACGGTGTTGAACTCGGCGAGGACGAGGCGGTCACCGTCGCGGGTGAAACGGGTGATGCCGGCGTTGCGCACGCCGCCGGCGGCGCTGATCCGGTCCAGGTCGGCCCAGGTCAGGCCTTCGATGAGCTGACGCAGCACGACGACGACCGCGTCATGGGCGACGACGAGCACGCGCCGCCCGGCGTGCTCGGCGTGCAGGTCGGCCAACAGCGAACCGAGCCGCTCGGCCATGTCGGGGAAGTTCTCGCCGCCGGGCGGCCGGTACAGCCACGTCCCGGTGGTGCGCTGCCGTCGGGCTTCCTCCGGGTGGTGGGTCTCGACGGCGAGTCGCGTCATCATCTCCAGCTCACCGAGCAGCCGGTCGACGAGCCGGTCGTCGAGGCGCGGGGTGGGCAGCGTCCGCCCGGCGCCGGCCGCGGCCTCGGCGGCGAACTCATAGGTGCGCCGGGCCCGCAGGTAGGGGGAGCAGACGACGACATCGGGCGGGGAGACGACGGGGGGCTCCGCGGCGAGCGCCCGGCCGAGCGCCGTCGCCTGCGCGCGGCCGAGGCCCGTCAGGCGGACGTCCGCGTCCCGCTCGCGGATGCCCGAGTCGAGGCGCCCCGCCGCCTGCGCCGCGGGGAAGGCCACGTTCGACTCGCTCTGCCCATGCCGCACCGCCACCAGTTCCACGAGCAGGTCAGCCACCCCCTTGGACGCAAGCGGGCTCGACCCAGGCCGATGCCCGGACCTGACGATCTCACGGCGGTGCGGCGACCGGAGGGGTGTTCGTCCCGGAGTGACGTTGGTCCGGTCGGGCGCCGCGGGTGGCGACGCCCTACGTGCCCTGGTACACCGAGCGCTCACCGCGCTGGGACGGCAGCGTGGGGTCGACCAGAGCCTCAAGGTGGCGGCGCATCCGGTGCCGGGCGAGCCCGCGATCGCCGTCAAGAATGGCCTGAATGATCCCGCGGTGTACGGAGCGGGACTCACGCACCACCGACGCGCCGTACACCGCCGCGGCCGCGCGCACCGCCCGTCCCGCCGACGTCCCGCGAGCCGACCCGTTCACGTAGGCCGCCGAGGCTCCGCCAGGAGTGCGGGGAGCCCGGGCATCCGGGGTGACCATGGCCGGCAGGGGCCAGACCTCGGTGAGCACGTGGATGAACACCGCGAGCGCCTCGTTGCCGGTCAGGTGGGCGAGGGCCAGGTGCACGTGATGCGTTGGCCGGGAGCCGCTCGTGCTCTCCGGCGTGTCGATGCCGAGGTCGGACTCCTCATCGAGCAGCGCGGTGAGCTGCGCGATCAGTGCCGGGTCCCGGTTTTCCACCAGGATGTCGATGCAGCCGAGCTCCAGGGCGTCGCGCACGATCCGCAGATCCTCGGGGCTGGCGCGGCTGTACTCCAGGTAGAGCGCGGTCGCCTCGATCGTCGCGGCCGGATCCGGCTGACCGACGACCAGGCCGCCTCCCGGCCCGCGGCGCATCCGCGCCACCGAGTGGTATTCGAGCAGGCGGACGGCCTCGCGCAGCACGGATCGGCTCACCCCGTAGCGGGCCAGGAGCTCGCTTTCCGAGCCGATGACCGTGCCGGCGGCGAGACCTGCGCGCCCGACATCGTCGTGGATGCGACCGGCGACCGTCTCGGCGAGCTTGCTGGGCGCCGCGCCGCCGGCGGAGCGCAGCGCCACCGAGCGCAGGCCGGGACGGGAGGACCGGATCGGCCGATCGGTCCCGCTGCTGGCCGAGGGGTTCAGCCACTGGTGGACGGAACGCAGGTGCTCGGTCGCCAGATGCTCGGCGCGAGCGGCGTCCCCCGCGATCACGGCCTCGGCGATCGCCGTGTGGTCACGGCTGATCTCTTCGACGATCTCCGCCCGCCGCCGCGGTGACTGGGACTGGCGGTTGGCGATGTACTCGTGGGCGGCGTAGCGGAGCGTCAGCGAGTCGAGGACGTCGATGAACAGGACGAGCACCGGGTTGCCCGTCGCCGCGGCGATGGCGTGATGCAACTGGTGGTGGGTGACGAGCTCGGTCGGATCCTCGTTCGCCTGGCCGTGCAGGACGTCGCGCAGGCTGCCGATGCCCTCCTCGGTGATCCGGACCGGGGCGAGCGTGGCTGCCAGCGACTCCACGATCTGCCGGGCGCGCAGGATCGACTCGACGGTGACGCCGACGCGCTCCAGGTAGACGCCGAGCGCCGTGGCCACCGCGGCCTCGTCCGGGGCGCGGACCACGAGACCGCCCGCCGGCCCGCGCCGGGTCGTCGCGACCTGGTGATGCTCGACGATCCGCACCGCCTCTCGGAAGACCGCGCGGCTGACCCCGTACCGCTCGACCAGCGCCTGCTCCGAGCCGAGCACCGCGCCGACCGGCCAGCCCGCGCTGATGATGTCGTCCTCGATCCGCCGCGCGACCTGGGTCGCGAGCTTCTCGCCGAAGCTCGCGAGCGGCTCCAGATTTCTGGCACTGATATTCGACGACGATCGGGCGCTGCCGCTATGGTCCGCGGAGGGCGTCGGCATCGGTCTCCTCCCCCGGGGCACGGACTCGCCCGCACTCACTGGACGCGAACCGGGTGCGCGCGCCGCCAGATCCACCCGCTGGGACAGACCGGACATATTGCGCCGTCGGTCGTCGCGGGCGATAGACGTACCAAGGATATTCGCTGCGGATCGACGCCGTGGCCGCTGCCTGAGATGAGACGCCGATGTTCGGTCACGGCGCCGATCAGCGGCCCGCGGAGCCGGCCGCCCGCCCCGTCCGGACGTCGCCCCGACGGCCGGCCTCCCACGTGGCAGCGGCCGCAGCTGGCAGTCAGCTGACACTCTATTCGGATGAGGCATAAGCGGCCACACTGGGTACGGGCGGTTCGCCTGACGGCCGGTCGCGGGGTGTCGTGCCTGGGTAGCGGGATGCGAGTGCCCCGGACCCCCGAACATTGGGCAAGATTCCACTCGGGTCGCCCGTTCCGTCGGCCCCGCCGTCGTGTAGCATGACCTCCAGATCCTGACGGGCTGCTCCACAGCCCAGGCGGATAGCACAACTGAAGATCGCAACAGCGCATGGTCCCGTGGTGAAGTCTGGAGTTCACGCCGCCCTGTCAAGGCGGAGGTCGCGGGTTCGAATCCCGTCGGGACCGCGTTCGTATGGCCGGAGTGCCCCTCTGTCCTACGTCCTCGCACCACCCGGGGCAGGTAGCTCAGTCGGTACGAGCGTCCGCCTGAAAAGCGGAAGGTCGGCGGTTCGACCCCGCCCCTGCCCACGCGATCGGGTTCCCCCTGTTCGGTGGCCTTCGGCCACCTTCCCGGGCTCCCGCGCGATGCTGGCCCAGGGGGCCACCCCCTGGAACCCCCAGTTCAGGGGGCTCCGCCCCCCGAGACCCCCCGGCCGCTGCGTTTCGCGCGAGCGGCCTTCTTCGTCTCTATGTGCGGGCAAGACAGATGCCACCGGCGGCACCGGTGGCATCTGTGGTCTCAATTCTGGTCTCAGTTGTCCCTTGCTACCCCGTCGGGGCCAGGACGCCGGTCGCGCCGTCGTCCCCCTCGTCGTCCGGGCTCGGCGTCTGCCAGAGCAGGCCGCCGACGAGATCGGCGATGCCTGTCAGGACCTCCGTGGGCACGTGCTGATAGCGGGTGGCCATGCTCGCTTGGGACCAGCCCATGACGTCCATGACTGTGCGGGTCGGGACCTTGAGGACCAGGAGCATCGTCGCCGCGGTATGGCGGGCGTCGTGCAGTCGCGCCGGGCGTACTCCGGCCTCGGTGAGCAGGCCGGGCCATTCCTCGTAGTCCGCGCGGGGGTCGATGGGCTGGCCGGTCGGCTGGGCGAAGATCCATCCGCCGTCGGTCCAGAGGTCTGCCGCTTCCTCTCGCTCCTGGTCCTGCGCGTACCGGTGCAGCTTGAGCCAGGCCCGCAACGGTGCCGGTAGCCCGATCACGCGGCGGCCGGCGCGGGACTTGGTCTCGACGACGACCAAGCCGCCGCTGTGGCGGTCCGGGCAGTCGGCGCCGCGTTTGCCGCCGCACGGCATCTTGCATCCATGTCGCCAGGTCTGGCGCTGGATCGCCCGCCGGATCGTGAGGGTTCCCGCGTCCAAATCGAGGTCTCGCCATTGAAGCCCGAGCGCTTCCCCCTGGCGGATACCGAGCGCGAGAGCCAGCGCATAGCGGACGCCGTTCCGTCGGCCGCCCGCGGCGGCAAGGATGCGCTTCGCCTCGACGACCGTGAACGGCTCGATTTCCGCTTCGACCAGCCGGGGCGGCCTGGCGACGGTCGCCGGGTTCTTCACGATCCGGCCGCGCCGCTCGGCCTCGTTCAGCGCGGTGCGCAACGTCCGGTGAATCTGGTGGACGGTCGCGGGCTTCAGGTTCTTCCGGCTAGCTTTGACGTAGAACTTCTCGATGTGGTCGGCCTCTAGTGCAGCGCCTCAGTAGTTCCTTTCCGGCGTGTGGGCACGGTGTGTGATGTCAGGCGGCTCTCGGGGTCCTGCGTGGAGGGGGCTGGCTGCTGGGTGGGGTGGCGGTCGAGGTAGCGGGCGTGCTCGGCTTCGGCGTCGTAGCGCCACTGGTAGGGCTCGGCGGTGTCGTTGTGCGCGACGGTGAAGTCGAT
>Ga0207710_10000427_pt1 | contig 27512 bp, 21 predicted proteins | sample KBSS24metaG_FD_184400 | JGI IMG/M metagenome (GOLD analysis project Ga0207710, IMG submission 184400) | Switchgrass rhizosphere microbial communities from Kellogg Biological Station, Michigan, USA - KBS S2-4 metaG (SPAdes) (version 2) | ecosystem: Host-associated > Plants > Roots > Rhizosphere...
AGCGACGCGAGGGTCGCGGCGACCGCCCTGGCGCGGCCGTGCAGGATCCGCAGCAGTTGTCCGTCGCCCCACTCGCTGACCTCGGTGGCGGTCCTGGCGCGGTTGAGCTGCACGGCGGCCTTGCGGATTCACCCAGGATCTCGGAAACTGGGCGGAAGTCGACGGACCCGGCGACGAACTGCTTCCCCGCCAGCACCTCCCTCGGGTGGTCAACTGGCCGCCGACCAGCGACGATCACTCCTGGTAGTGCCCGTGACATCCAGAAAAGTCCAGACACGCCATGGAGAGGATAGTTTGACCCACTATCAGAAGCAAATGACGCTTTCAACAGAGAAGCACCCCTCGTTACCCGTCCAAGTACAGGTCGGACGGGGAGATGAGCAGAATGTCCGGGGACACGGCGGCGGCCGCCGTCAGCGAGTCACTGAAGCCGGCGGCACCGAAACAGGCAAGCCGGGCGGTCTCCGCGCCGGGCCGCCCCTGCGCGGCGAGCAGATCCCGTATCCGCCGAAGCCGCTCCAGATGCGTCAGGCCCATCGCCTCACCCCACTTCGCCTCCCCCAGCATCAGAAGGCGTTCCCGTACGGGGTCGTCGTCGAATCCGAAGGCGACGACGTCGAGCTGGTGGCTGGCGCGGGCAGGCGGGTCGTTGACGGTCCCGGCAGCCACCCTGCTGACGAGTGCGGCGCCCAGGCGTTCGGCTGGGCAGTGGTGGGCGGTCCAGGTCCTGCACACCTGCTCGAAGTGCGGACCCAGAACGGTGCCGGCGAACCGGCGCTGAGCGAGCCGCCACAGCTGGGCGGAACGGCGGGAGTCGCGGGCGTGCTCCAGGTCGGACCACATCGGGCGCATCACCGCGTGGTAGAAGGTCACCAACGGCTCGGCGATGCGGAACTGGGCACGGTTGTCGCGAAAGGCGTCCGGCTCGCGGGTGATGAGCCCGCAGTCGGCCAGGACGGTGAGCGGATGGGCCAGGTCGCCCGACTTCCTACCTAGGTAGGAGGCGATGCCCCCGCGTGAGGCGTTGCCATCCGCGATCGCGGCGAGCACCGAGTGGTACAGCGCGGTATCACGCAGATCGAGCTCGTCAGCGAGGAGGTAGCGACCTTCGCGGAAAAGCGCACTCGTCGGCGAGAGCACGGTTCGGGTCACCCAGGAGTCGAAGTCGCCAGGGCCCGCCGGAGTGTCATCTCGGGCGAACTCGCGCCGGTAGGCCGGGGTGCCGCCGACGATCGCATGCACCTTCAGCGCGGTGACGGGATCTTCTATGCCCCAGAACCTGGCCGCGAGCTGGTGGTCGAGTGTCGGCACGACGAGCTCGAGACCGGCCCGGCCCCGCAGCGGCGCACCGCCCGCGAGCAGCCCTCCCATGAAGGACATCGCCGACCCGCACAGCAGCAGCCGGGTCCGGCTCGCGTCCCGGCGCGCGCTTCGGGGTGCCAGCACGTTCTGGATGATCGACGGAAGGCTGGAATTCGCCCGAACGAGGTACGGAAACTCGTCGATCACTACCGGGAACGGCCGGTCCCGCCCCTGGTCCAGCAGTGTCTCGAACACGGGATACCAGCCGTCGAACGCCAGCGGGGCCGCCACGCCCAGCCGCCCGGCGAGCGCCGCGCCGACCCGGCGCAGGGACTCTCCGTCCGTGGCCTCGTCAGCCCCGAAGTAGTACCCGCCCGCTGCCTCGCACAGCGCCCGCAGCAGGAACGTCTTCCCCTGACGGCGCCGGCCGGAGACGACGCCCAGAGTCGCGCCCGGCGCGGGATCGACGGCAAATCGAGCCAGCGCATCCCACTCGAACTCCCGGTCGAACATGTCCGCCGGCCGGTCCAAGGTATCCAGGTGGCCACGCTCCCTCAGATGACATAAGCCTGGCTATCATAACCGTGCTTATGACTCTGCGAGTGGGTGCGATGTGGTCGGCCCCCGTGGTCGGCCACCTCCGCTTCTGCCGGTCCCACCGGCGAACCCGCGGGTCAGGGCGGGTCGCAGCGGTGCTCCGGGGGCAGCGGGAGACGCGGCCTGGTCCGGTCAGCTCCCCTCGGTGCCAGCGACCGGCGCGGCAGGCGGGCCAGCCGGGCGCCGGCGCGGCGCGAGGGTCGGCCGCGGGCAGACCGGGCGGCGGGTTCTGGCCGGCCGACCGGCGGTGGACGCCGCACCGTGGGTGCCGGACAGCGCGCCGGGCTGGCGCGGGATGCCCGCCGCGGGCAGGGCGCGCGACGGCGGGAGGTGACGTGACGGCGGGACAGGCCGTGACGGCGGGACAGAACGCGACGGCGGGACGGGACGCGCCAGCGGGCCGGACAGCGGCCCGCGAGGGTGCGGCAACCGCGGCTGCGTCACCGGGTCGATGTCCTGGTCCGACAGCGCCTCTCCAGCAGACAGCGCCTCCCCCACGGTGAACGCCTCTCGCGCGGCCGGCACGTCCTGTACGGCGGGCGATGCCTGGACGGGCGTCGATGGCCTGGAGATCGGCACCGTGGGGGCGCCGGTCACGGGTTCGACCGGTGCCGGCCCTCGGTCGGCGTGCCGCGCGGCCAGCGACGTGCCCGCCACCAGCGACGTGTTCACCGAAGCCGGACCGGTCAGGGCCACCTCGGAGCCGTCAGCGCCGTCCGCCGCCAGCAGGGCGGCTGACGCGGGACCGGCCGGCACGCCCGGCCCCGTCGGTCCGCTCGGCACGGCCTGCGCCATGGCGGGAGAGTCGGGCTCGTCTCGAATGTCGGATGGGATGTTGGATCGGGTGTTGGATCGGGTGTCGATGGTGATGATGATCGAATCGGTCGACGCCGGGTCGGCCAGCGCGCGGTCGGTGGTGGCGTCGCTGCCCGCCTCGGCCGGGCACGCCGGGGCGGCGGTCCCGTCGGAGAGGTCGTTGTGGTCCAGGACCCGGTACGGCCCGGACCGGCGGCGCGTACGCGCCTCGACGACCGCGAGGGCGACCAGGAATCCCAGCAGAATCATTGCCGGCGTCAGCATCGCCGTCCTTCCCCCCCAGGCAGGTCACCGCGGACCCGCCCCCGACAGCTCGGAATGAGGGCGTTTGGTCCGAACGGTCCCGCATCGTCGGAATCACGCGGGCACGTCACAAGGTACGGATCACCTGGTCGTCCAGAGCCCGATGTGGTCACACGCTCCTAGCTAGCCGGATCGGGTGACCTGGGGCCGAACGGGTGGTCCGGGAGACCCGCGTGGGTCTGGCGGCACCGGTGCCTTCCGCGTCATCGTGTGCGACATGCCTGGTACGGACGAATCCCCGGCGGCGACCGGTGCCGCCGACGTGACCCGCCCTTGCGACGAGCCGGCGCCACCGTGGGACGAGCAGGTGCGGGTGGTCGCCGGGCCCGGTCCCGGCCGCTGAGCACCCTCGACGACCCGTGCCGATGTTCCTTCCGCTCGCGCTGCTCGCCGCCTTCCTGCTGGCGTCGTCGGCGGCGTTGCAGCAGCGCGCCGCGGCCCGCAGCCGCTTCGCCGAACGCGACGACCACCGCGTCGCCATGCCCGGCCCGGGCCACCTGATCGATCTTGCCCGGGAGCCATTGTGGCTGGTGGGATGGCTTGTCAACGGTGCCGGCTTCGTCCTGCAGGCGTTGGCGCTGCATGCCGGATCGCTCGCCGAGGTGGCGCCGCTCATGGTCACGCAGCTGGTGTTCGCACTGCCGCTGGGGCTCGTGGGGACCAGATTGCGGATGGCCCGGACGGCATGGTGGGCTGTGGTCGCGATCTGCTCCGGGCTCGCCCTCATGCTCACCGTGCAGAAACGGCTACCCGCCCACGCACCGCTGGACCACGCGCGGCTGGTCTTCGCGGCCGCCGCGATCGTGGGACTCGCGGCGCTGCTGGTGGGCTCGTCGTTCGGCCGACGGCCCGCGGTGCGGGCCGCGCAGTTCGGGACGGCGGCCGGTCTGTTCGTCGCGCTGAGCGCGCTGCTGCTGAAACAGACCACCGACGAAACCCTCGCGAACGGGTTCCACGCAACAGTGACGCACTGGTACGCGTATGCCCTGTGCGGGGTCACACTGACGAGCCTGTGCCTAGGTCAGATGGCCTACGCGGTCGGTCCGCTGGCCTCGGTGGTGACCGCGATGACCATCACCAACCCGGCCGCCGCCTACGTGCTCGCCGTCCTCGTGTTCGGTGTGCCGGTGCCGACCGACCCGGGTGTCGTCCTCGGGATCACGGTCGCGGCGGCGCTGGTCATCGGCGGTGTGTTCCTGCTGTCGCGGGACAGCGCGATGCCCCGCCCCCGCCGGGAACCCGTCCTCGCCCGGTTGCCCGCCAGCGCCGTGCGGCGTGGTCGGGACCCGGCCCGGCCCGAACGAGTGGACCTGCTCGGACGGGCAGGTCGCCGGTCACCTCGGGCCACGTCGGACCGGTGACGCCAGGTCCGGCCGGGCCAGGCACTGCCAGGCGCGGCATGGATCCGGTCGCCGGGTGCCGTCGCCGGGCGCGCGGAAGGGTCAGCGGTTGCCGAACAGACCGCCGAGACCGCCACCGAGGTTCCCCAGGTTGCCGAAACCGCCACCGGGGCCGCCACCCTGCTGGCCGCCGCCGTGCCCACCGAGCTGGTTGCCGCCGAAGCCCTGCCCGCCGAAGCCGAAATGGCCCGCCGCCCCCGCGCCGGCCAGCGCGTTGTACGGCGGCAGCAGCTCGCAGGGCTGAACGATCACGTAACCGTCGCCGGCGAACTGCATCTGCCAGCTCTCCCCGGTGTTGCCGCGCGGGCGCCACACCGCCGAGGACGTGACCGCGGCCTGCATCGATACCTGCAGGCTGGTCGACCAACCGACCACGGCGTCCGCGTCGGCGAAGTAGTAGTTCTGGTGGGTCACCCGCATGACCAGCGGCGCGCCCGACGTGCAGACCGCGACGCGCCCGGTGCCGCGCAGCTCGACCTGGTACGAGCCGACACCCTCGATGCCGACCTGGCTGTCGACGCGGACCAGGTCCCAGGACAGGTCTGAGTTGAACGCCAGGACGTTCTTGCCGTCGACGGTCAGCCCGTCGTAGCCGTCGAGGTCGAGCAGGTGGATGTCCTGCGCCTGGTTGGCGAGGAAGACGGTGCCGGAGCCGGAGACCTGCATGAGGTTGAGGCCCTCGCCGCCGCTGAAGAAACTGCGGAACTGGCCGCCCCAGCCCTCCCAGTGCCCGTCGAAGTTCACCCCGCCCTGGTAGGCGACCATCGCGCCCTTGCGGGCGTAGAACTCGCGCATCCCGCGGCCGAGCGCCGCCCGGAGCATCTTGTTGTTCTGCAGGGAGAACGGCTCCTCGGAGGGGCGCTCGGGATTGTCGAGCAGGCTGCTGCGGATCCCCCCGGCCGGACCGCCCGCGCCGGGACCGCCCCCGGGGTGGCCCGGCGCACCGCCCGGATAGCCCGGTGCGGGCGGCGGATAACCCCCGCCGGGGCCGCCCGGGTAACCGCCCGGACCCGGCGCTCCGGGAGCGGGCGGATAGCCGCCGGGCCCCGGATAGCCCGGGCCGGGCGGCGGCGGGTAGCCGGGGCCGCCGGGATATCCGTCGCCGGGACCGCCGGGATGCCCGCCGTACCCTCCGCCGTGCGACATGTGCTCGTCCTTCCCGGCTCAGCCGCGCAGTGACATGTTCGGGCGCTCGTCCTCGCTGGGCTGGACGACGACGAAGCCCTGCCCGGAGAAGCCGAGCTGGAACGCCTCGCCCGAGCCGCGGCCGATCAGCCCGCCGAGCCGGGCGGTGCGCCGCGGCTCGACCCGCAGGCCGTCGGTGTAGGCGACGAGCGCGTCGGTGTCGACGAACGTCGGCGCCTCGCGGGTGTCGAGCACGATCGGGTTGCCCTTGGCCGTCAGCGCCACCCAGCCGTGGCCGCGCAGGACCACGTTGAACATTCCCATCCCCGACAGCATCGTCACGCCGCGCACCCGCTCGATCTTCCATTCGAGCTGGGCGTCGAAGGCCAGGATGTTCTTGCCGTTGACGGACAGGCCCTCGCCGGCGAGCTGCGCGACGACGACCTCCTTGCCGTAGTCGGCGAGGTAGAGCAGGCCCTGCCCGGTCGCCGTCATGAGCGGCACGCCCTCACCGGTCGCCCAGGAGGCGGCCATCCGGCCCAGCTGCGGCGGCTGCGGGTTGAAGTCGATCAACCCCTCGTAGGCGATCATGGAGCCGGTACGGGCGAACAGGTCCTGCCCGGGGTTCATGACCACCTTGACGATCTTGGAGCCGTGCCTGCTCATCCGCTCCATGACGGGCGTCGGCCCGTAGTGCTGGATCAGGCTGCCCTGCACGGCCCGCTCCCTCCCGCCGGCGGTCGACCCGCCGGGCACACGTACGCGTCCGCCGCCGCACCCACACTCGCCTCTGCCCTCATGCTCACACCTCGTAGGGCTGGACGACGACGAAGTGGCCGGCGAAACCCATGAACTGCAGCGCGAGCGCCTCGCCGCTGCTGCCGGCGTAGATCTGCCGGGAGATCCGCACCTGGGTGGACACGCTGACCCGCATCCCGGTCGTCCAGGCGACCAGCGCGTTCATGTCGGCGAACGTCGGGCCCGCCACGGGCAGTGTCATCGGCGAGCCCTTGGTCATGACGACCACCGACCCAGGCCCGGACACCTCGAAGTGGAACAGGCCGCCGCCAGGGATGCCGGGGCTCTCGATCCGCCGGACCTCGGTGCGCACGGTGGCGTCCATCGCCAGCAGGTTGTTCGCGTTGATGCAGATCGACGAGCTCCCAAGCTCGACGATGTGCAGGTCCGCGGCGTCATGGGCGAGGAACACCTCGCCCGCGCCCTTGCAGGTCATCAGCTTGATGCTCTGGCCGGTCAGCTTGCCCTCGATGAGGCCGCGCAGCCCGGAGCCCTTGTAGTCGAACTCGACGTTGCCCTGGTAGGCCACCATCGAGCCGCGCAGGGCCAGGGCGTCCTCGCCGAGGGTCACCTTCACCAGCTTGCTGTTCTGCTGCGTCCAGCGGCCGGTCGTCGGCACCTCGCGGTACGGGGCGAGGCTGTTCATCGCCCCCGGTGGGGTGGGCTGGGCCTGCGACGGCAGCGGCTCGGGCGCGCCGAACGCCGGCACCGGCGGCACCCCGCCCGGCATCGGCTGCCCCGGCACTCCCGCTCCGGGCGGCATGCCCTGACCGGGCGGGGTGGGCGGATAGCCGCCGGCACCTCCGTAGGCAGGCTGGCCGCCGGCCGGCGCACCATAGCCGGGTGCCGGCTGGCCCGCGCCATACCCTGGCGCCGGCTGGCCCGCGCCGTAGCCGGGTGCCGGTTGGCCGCCGCCGTAGCCTGGGCCGGGCGCGCCACCGGCCGGCGGCATGGCGGGAGGCAGCGGCGGCGCGGAGGGCGGCGGAGTGGCCTTGCGCTGCTCGTGGAAGGGCGCCGCGGTAGCGGGGGGCGGGGGCGGCGCTTCTTCCTCGGCGACCTCGCCGCCGTAGGAGCGGATCAGCTCGGCGAGGCCGCCCTGAAATCCCTGCCCGACCGCGGCGACCCGCCAGACACCCTTGCGGTACACGTCACCGATCATGACGGCGCGCTCGCTGGTGAAGTCGGCCCCGGTGAAGGCGTAGCGCAGCACCTCCGCGCCGCCGACGACGATCCGCAGGTACCCCGAGCTGATCGCCGACGCGCTGCCGGCCCCGTCGAGCGCGGCGCAGAACGACAGCCGGCCGATGGCGGCGGGCACCCGGTCCAGCGAGATCTGGAAGCCCTGGCTGTCCCCACCCTGCGGGCCGACCATGCGGATCGACTGCTCGGGAGAGTTCGGCTGGTTGAAGAAGACGAAGTAGCGGTCGTCGGAGAGGCGATCGTCGCCGTCCAGGCCGAAGCAGGAGATGTCCCACTCCCCCGGAGCGCTGATCTGGATGCCGACGTACAGGTCGGTGCCCTGCGTGATCGCGGACAGCTGCGCCTTCTGCCCACGACTGAACTGGGTGACCACAGCACTCCCCTCACTCGCCGGTCGCGGGTCGGGCCCGCCGCGCGCCGTCCGGCGTACCGCACGCGGACCGCACTGCGGGCAAACTAGCAGCTACCCACGTGTCCAAGCGCACACGCCGGTCACCCGCCGCCGACCGTCGCGGGACATGTCCGGAACCGGTGGCCACGCGCGACCACAAGCGTGACATCCCGCCTCGCGCCGCACGGGCGGGGTGTCGTTCACTGGACCAATGCGCCATGTCGACGACAGCGTCACCACGAGTGGCAAGAGGATCTCGAAGATCGGGCTGGGGACCTGGCAGTTCGGGTCGCGGGAGTGGGGATACGGCAGCGACTACGCGGGCACGGACGCGGCCCTGATCGTCCGGCGGGCGCTCGAGCTGGGGATCACCCTGTTCGACTCCGCCGAGATCTACGGCATGGGACGCAGCGAGCGGATCCTCGGCGCGGCCCTGGCCGCCGACCCGATCGCGGCCCGGGACGCCTATGTGGCGACGAAGATCATGCCGGTGCTGCCGCTCGCGCCGGTCGTCGAGCAGCGGGCCGTCGCCAGCGCCCACCGGCTCGGCCTGCGCCACCTCGACCTCTACCAGGTCCACCAGCCCAACCCGGCGATCCGCGACACCGCGACGATGCCCGGTATGAAGGCGCTGCGCGCCGTCGGGCTCGTGGGCGATGTCGGGGTCAGCAACTACTCGCTGGACCGCTGGCGGGCGGCCGACGCGGCGCTCGGCGGGCCCGTGCTGTCCAACCAGGTCGAGTACAGCCTCGCCCGGCCGCGCCACGGCGCCGCGCTGCTCGACTTCGCCGCGCGTGAGAAGCGGATCGTCATCGCCTGGAGCCCGCTGGGGCAGGGTCTGCTCTCGGGGCGCTACGACGCCACCCACCGGCCCGCCGGACGGGTCCGGTCGATCAACACGCTCTTCCTGCCCGAGAACCTCGCCCGCGTCACGCCGCTGCTCGACGTGCTGCGCGACGTCGCCGCCGGGCACGGCGCCACGCCGGCGCAGATCGCGCTGGCCTGGGCCATTCACCACCCGCAGGTCGTGGCGATCCCGGGGGCGTCCGGCGTCGCCCAGGTGGAGAGCAACGCCGCGGCGGCCGAGATCGAGCTCACCGAAGGTGAATACGCGGCGCTGACCGCGGCCTCCGAGCGGTTCACCCCGGTGGCGGGCCGGGCGGCTGTGAAGGCCGTGGTCAGCGAGAACCTTCGCGACGCCCCGCTGCGCTGGAAATCGCGCGCGAAGAGGTAGGTGCCCCGGGCCGGCCACGCCGCGGCGGCGCCGTCCGCGCGCGAGGCGTCCCTCAGGGGGCGCGGACGGTGCCGTCGGGGGCGTAGATCTCGTCGGAGGAGATGATGTGGAACGGCGCGCAGACGCCCGTCGAGTGATGGGACGCCGCCTCCAGGGCCATCCGCACCCGGTGCTCCGGGTCGAGGCCGCGGGTCGAGTGCAGCGAGCCGCAGGCGTACTCGTCCCCGCTGCCGACGGCGTAGTACTCGTCGACGCTGCGGCCGATCTGGTAGTCCGAGTCGATCCGGTACAGGTGGCCGCGGATCCCGACGAGGAACAGCCCGCCGCTCTCGTTGCCGGACTCGTTGCGGGCGAAGCCCCCGTCGCGCAGGCAGTCGCGGACCACGGCGATGAACTCGGTCGCCATGAAGCGATCGAGGTCCCAGTCCTGCGGGACGGGTGGCACAAGGCTGTAGCGGAGCAGCTGGCCCATCCGGAACGAGTCGGTGAACCCCATGATGAACTCACCGTTGCGGAAAACCTTGGTATCCGCACGCACGGTGATGGACCAGCCAGCAACGCCGGCACTGTCCCCACCGATCACGACCCGGCCGTCCTGCTGTACCCCGACGATGCAGGTCACGAAGCGGAATGCTACCGGTCCGCCCCGGAGTCAGATGCCCCACCCCGTCGCTCTCCGCCGCCTTCGTCACGGACCGTCCCCTCCGTCCGCGACGAGAGGCCCCTCATGTCGTCTCGGTGTCGTCCCGGTCTCGTCCCGCCAGGCCACTTTCGTCAGGCAGGCTGGTGCGCGGGAGTCGGAACTGATCGACCGGAACGGACGGAGGCGGAAGCGCAGATGGGGATGAAACGGTTCATGTCGCGCCTCGGGGTGGGCGGCGCCGAGGTGGAGACGGTCCTGGACCAGCCGGGGACGCAGCCGGGCGCCGTCGTGACCGGCACGACGACGATCACCGGGGGCAAGGTCGACCAGCAGATCGAGAAGGTCCTTGTCGCCCTGGAGGCGACCGTCGAGGTCGATCGGGGTGACGAAACCTGGTACGAGGAGGTCACGTTCGGCAGCCAGCAGATCGGCGGGGGCTTCACCATCCGCGCGGGGCAGCAGATCAGTGATCGCTTCGGGCTGTCGGTGCCGTGGCAGACCCCGATCACCGACGTCGGCGGCTGGCACCTGCGCGGAATGAAGATCGGGGTGCGCACGAAGCTCGCGATCCCGGGCGCCGTGGACCCCGGTGATCTGGACGCGGTCAGCGTGCATCCGCTGCCGATCCAGGAGGCGGTGCTCGCCGCGCTCGGTGACCTGGGCTTCCAGTTCCGCTCCGCTGACGTCGAGAAGGGTCGCCTCGCCGGCTCGGAGCTGCCGTTCTACCAGGAGATCGAGCTGAAGCCGTCCGGCGAGTACGCCCGGCGGATCCGCGAGCTGGAGGTGACCTTCCTCGTCGACGGCACCGGCACGGACGTCATGCTCGAGGCCGACCGCCGCGGCGGGCTGCTCTCCTCCGGGCGCGACGAGCACAGCCGCGTCCGCCTGTCCCACCACGACCTCGACCGCCGTGCCCTGGCCGGCCAGCTCCACCAGCAGTTGGAGCACCTCGGCCGCCGTCGCGGCCTGTTCGGTTGAACGGGCGGTCACCACGCGGGGGCGGCGGGGCACGGGGAGCGCCCGCGGTCAGGAGTCGTCGCGGTAGTGGACGACGACGTCCCCGGACGATGTCGTGGCGAGGATCCGGCGCGCCGAGCGCGGGTCGTCGGCGACGTGCACCCGGCGGTCACCCGAGTCCGTCGTCGCCTCGACGGCGTACGTCTCATCGCCTGCGGGCAGCAGCACCCGCACGTCGCCGGAGGAGGTGTGGGCGTCCACGTCGTCGGGGGCGACGAGCTGATCCACCCGAACGTCGCCGGAGGACGTGCCCGCGCGCAGGGACCGGGAGCGGGAGTCGAAGACGCGGACGTCGCCCGAGCCGCTCGCGGCGTCGAACCGGCCGATGGGGCCGTGCACCATGATGTCGCCGGAGGAGGTGCGCAGCGTCGCGTTGCCGCGCAGACCGTCGGCGATCACGTTGCCGGAGCCGACGCGGACGTCGGTGCGGACGGCCGCGGGTACGGTGAGGTCGTACTCGACGGAACAGTGCCAGCTCCCGTCGCAGCGGCTGGAGACGGTGAGCGTGTCGCCGTCGACGCTGGTGGACAGCGCGGGCGCGCCGGCCAGTCCGCCCAGCCGCGCGGCCAGCTCGATCCCACCGCCCTCCCGCTCCGCGCCCACGCCGGTGGCCGCGCCGGTGGCCGCGTCCCGGGCGTGAAGGTGGACGTCGGCACTCGACCCCCGCACGACGAGGTGGGTGACCGACGCGGGGAACGCACGGCGTTCGACGTGGTGCGCACGCCCCGTCGTGCCGTCGACGACGCCAAGGCCGGCACACACCGTGAGGATCGCCGCGCACAGGCCGCCGGCGATCAGCACGAGGGTCCTCCCCGGGCGTCGCGGCCGCGCCGGTGGCGGCGGGAACGGCGACAGCAGGGTGTCAGGCATCGCGGGAGCCCCTCTCGAGGAAGCGCAGGACCGCGAGGACTCGGCGATGGCCGTCCTCGGTCACCGGCAGGTCGAGCTTGGTGAAGATGCTCGTGACGTGTTTCTCCACGGCCCGCTCGGAGACGACGAGGGCGGCCGCGACCGCGGCGTTCGAGCGCCCCTCGGCCATCAGGCGCAGCACCTCGCCCTCGCGCCGGGTGAGCCGCTCCAGCGGGTCGCGGCTGCGGGAGCGCACCAGCAGCTGGGTAACGACCTCCGGGTCGAGCGCGGTACCGCCGGCGGCGACCCGGCGCAGCGCGGCGTGGAAGTCGGCGACGTCGGAGACCCGGTCCTTGAGAAGGTAGCCCACGCCACGGCTGGATCGCCCGGTGATGAGGTCGACCGCGTACCGCTCCTCGACGTACTGGGACAGCACGAGCACGCCGACGTCCGGCCACTGCCGGCGCAGCACCAGCGCCGCCCGCACCCCCTCGTCGATGAACGTCGGCGGCAGGCGCACGTCGACGACGCACACGTCCGGCGGGTCGGCGGCGACCGCGTGCAGCAGCTCCTCGGCGTCACCGACGGCGGCGGTCACGGTCGCGCCAAGATCCTCCAGCAGCCGGGTCAGCCCCTCGCGCAGCAACACCGAGTCCTCGGCGATCATGACGCGCACGGCATCTCCAGTCGCAGCGTCGTGCCCCGGCCCGCGGGACTTGCCAGCGTGAGCGTCCCGTCGACGGCGCGCGCCCGGTCTCGAAGTCCGGCGAGCCCGCCGCCGTGACCTTCCCGGGCTCCGCCGCGGCCGTCGTCGACGACCTCCACGACGAGCCGGCCGCCGCCGCGGCGCACGGCCACCCGCGCCCGCGTCGCCGCCGCGTGCCGGGCGATGTTCGTCAGCGCCTCGGCGACGAAGAAGTAGGCCACCGCCTCGGCGTCCGGGTCGCGCCCGCGCGCGGTGTCGACGTCGACGGTGACCGGCACCGGGCAGCGGGCGGCGAGCCCGGACAGCGCCGCGTCCAGGCCACGGTCGGTGAGGACGGAGGGATGGATACCGCGGGCGAGATCGCGCAGTTCGGCGAGCGCTCGCTTGGTCTCCGCGTGCGCCTCGGCGACGAGGACCGCGGCGCCCTCCGGGTCCCGGCCGAACCGGGTCTGCGCACGCCCAAGGGTCATCGCGACGGAGACAAGCCGCTGCTGGGCGCCGTCGTGCAGGTCGCGTTCGATGCGCCGGCGCTCGGCGGCCGCCGCCGCGACCATCCCCGCCCGGCTGGACTCGAGATCCTCGACCCGGCGGGCGAGCAGCTCCTCGCCGCGCGGCGAGAGCAGCCAGCGGGCCACCCGGTAGTGGGCGAACGTCAGCCCCTGGGCGAGCCACGGCGCGGCGAGCAACGCGGCGACACCGAGGCCGACGTGCAGCGCCACCGACCCGCCGTAGCCGAGGTCCGCTCCGAACACCCGCTCCGGCGCGCTGAGCGCGAACCCGTAGGCGGGGAACAGCAGGAAGGCGAGCCCACCGCCCCAGCCGACGAACAGCAGCCAGCTGCCGGCCCAGCCGAACAGCGGCGCCACGACCAGCGCGTACACCGCGTTCAGCCAGCTGCCCCCGGAACCCAGCCGGCGCAGCTCGCCACCGAGCCGACCGAAGCGCCCGTAGTGTCCGTCAGGTCCGCGGGTGGGCGTGAGCCGCAGCGGGAGCCGCCGGCCGAGCATCGCCTCGAACCGCCACGCGTCGATCCGGGTGGCCAGTCGCGCGGTCAGCAGGCCCGCCCAGATCAGCGGTACGCCGATCAGACCCACCAGCAGGAGCGGCACGCCGACGAGGATGAGGATGAGCACCGTCAGGAACGCCGGTGCGGCGAGGACGCCGGTCAGCGCGGTGAACGCCGTGCTCGCCCAGCCCGGCCACGCGTAGGTCGCCCGCACCACGCCCCACACCCTGGCCGGGCCGCCGCCCCGTCCCACCGTGCTCGCCATCGCCCGCTTCCTCACGTCATCCGCCCGTGCCACGCGTCTGGTCAGAAGGTAGATCGACGGCGTCGCGGCGGCGACGGAGCTGACCGGTCAGTTCGGTCGGGGGTTAGCCGCACCCGCCACGGGTCGGCGTGGCTGACATACTCGCGAGGCGCCCTCCGGATCGTGACCGGGAGGCGTGTCGGCCCGAGGCGGCGTCCGGCCGGACGATGCCCACGCATCCGTCGGGAGCCGTCCCGTCGTCCTCGGGCGGAGCCATCGACGACGAGAGGCTTGGCACATGGGCGTATCGATCGAGACCCTTTCCCCGGGTGACGGGACGACCTTCCCGAAGAAGGGGGACACGGTGACGATCCACTACGTCGGCACCCTCCGCAACGGCAAGGTCTTCGACTCGTCCCGCGACCGGGGCACGCCGTTCACCACCGAGATCGGCGTCGGCCGGGTCATCCGCGGCTGGGACGAGGGTGTCCCCCAGCTCTCCCTCGGCCAGAAGGCCATCCTCACCATCACCCCGGACTATGGCTACGGCCCGGGCGGCTTCCCGCCGGTCATCCCGCCGAACTCCGACCTCGTCTTCGAGGTGGAGCTGCTCGGCATCTCCTGAGCAGGAACCTTCCACACCCGCCAGTGGGCCTGCGGGTCGGCGGCTGGGCATGGACGCGGACGGGTAGTGCCTTCGCATGTCACCAGGTCGTTCGTGGGAGCCGTGGAAGCTGCGCGCGGAGTTCGCCCGGCGGCTCTCGCGCCTGTACGCCCGAGAGGTGCCGAGCTACGCGACGCTGCTCGCCGTGACCCGGGAGGTCAACGAGGACCTGTCGCGGGGATGGGCGCGGGGGCGGGGCTCGACTGGCACGGAACGCCTCGCGCCGGCCAGACCGGTGGCGGCGGAGCGGGTGGCGGCCGAGCGACACGGCGCCGTGCGGGTGGGAACACCCGGGGAACTTGCGCAGATCGCCCGGATCTTCGCCGCCATGGGAATGTTTCCGGTCGGGTTCTACGACCTGCGCGAGGCCGCGGCCAGCCCGGTGCCGGTGGTGTCCACGGCGTTCCGGCCCGTCGACCCCGACGAGCTGGCGCGCAGCCCGTTCCGGGTGTTCACCTCGATGCTCGTCCCGGCCGACCGCCGCTTCTTCACCGCCGACCTGCAACGCCGGCTGGAGACCTTCCTGGCCGCCCGGTCGCTGTTCCCGCCGTCACTGCTGGAGCTGGCCGACCGGGCCGTCGCCGCGCACGGACTTGACGCGGACGACGCCGAGACGTTCCTGACCCAGGCAACGCGGGCACTGGCGCTGTCCACCGAGCCGGTCGACCGGGCGTGGTACGCCGAGCTGGCGCGGGTGTCCGCCGTCGCCGCGGACATCGGCGGGTCTCGCGGCACGCACCTCAACCACCTGACGCCGCGGGTCCTCGACATCGACGAGCTGTACCGACGGCTGCGTGAACGCGGCATCGCGATGATCGACTCCATCCAGGGCCCGCCGCGCTGGGACGGCCCGGACCTGCTGCTGCGGCAGACCTCCTTCCGCGCGTTGCCCGAGCGTCGACCGTTCCGCGAAGCCGACGGCACGATCACCGAGGGCACGGTGCGCGTCCGCTTCGGCGAGGTCGAGGCCCGCGGCATCGCCGTCACGCCCCGCGGCCGTGCCCTGTACGATCAGCTGGTCGACGAGGTCGACCGCGCCGCCCGCGAGGCCGCCCCGGCGACCGACCGCTCCGGCCTGGCCACCGACCGTCTCGGCCCGGCCATCGACCGATCTGGCCCGGCCACCGGCCACGCCGCCCCAGCCATCGCGACGGCACCGCGGCGTGGGGCGGCGGGTAGCTCCTCGGAGCGGGCGGAGCTGGCCACGCGGCTGTGGAACGAACGGGTCCCGGCAAGCGAGTCCGCCCTCGACGCTCAGGGCCTCGCCTACTTCACCTATGCCGTCGAGACCGACGACGACGGCCGCCCGCGCGGCTCCGGAGCCCCGCCGACCCGGCTACGTGACCTGGTCGCGAACGGCTGGCTCCGGGTCGAGCCGATCGTGTACGAGGACTTTCTGCCCAGGTCGGCGGCCGGCATCTTCCGCTCCAACCTCGACGTCGACGGCTCCACAGATGGCGACGGGCACACCGGCGGCGGCGGCGGGCACACAGATGGCGACGGGCACCGTGACCGCGGACGCCCGGCCGCCGTGCTGGACGCCTCCTGGCTGGCCGGCATCCTCGGCCGCACCGTGCACGATCCGTATGCGCTGTACAACGGCATCCGCCAGGCATCGGTCACCCAGGTCGCCGAGCGTCTGGGCCTCGGTCGCCTGGACCTCGGCTCTACCCGCGCACTGTGACAGCCCACCCGCGGTGACGGCCACGGCCCAGCCACAGTGGCGGGCGATCCCGAGACGCACAGTTCCGATTCTGCCGGAGGGATCGGCGGGTCAGACGCGGCGGGTGAGCTGGAAGGAGGAGATGGAGTAGCCGGCCCGCAGGGCGAGACGGTGTGCCTCGTGGCGGTGGGTGCCCACGGTGAGATGGATGTTCTCGCAGTTCAGGCGCCGGGCCTCGCGCTCGGCCCAGGCGAGCAGGCGGGTGGCGTGGCCGCGGCCGCGGGCGGCGAGGAGCGTGGTCAGGTCGTCGACGGCGAGGTGGCGGCCCTCGGCCAGCGACGTGATCTGGCGGAAGCCGAGAGCGGCCACGACCCGGCCGAGCTCGCCGTCCCAGGACGCGACGAGACGGTAGCCCTCGGGGCGCTGGACCTCGTTCACGAGCCGGACGAATCCCGTGGACGTCAGGTGTGGGCGTAGCTGGCGCATCGGGTCGAACGCCAGCCAGGTCCGGTCCGCCTCCAGCTCCTCGATCTTCACCCTTCGTATTGTGTCAGTACCGTCTCGTGATGCTCCGCGGGGCCGGGCAACGACGGGGCGAGCAGGGGGCCGGCGAGCCAGTCGACGGCGGTCCGGACGAAGCGCAGGCGCCCGCCGAGCCCGGCGACCTCGTGGCCCTCGTCGGGGAAGAGCAGGTAGCGGCAGTCGATGCCACGGGCGCGGGCGGCGGCGACCGTCTGCTCGGCCTCGATGCGCGGGACGTTGGTGTCGTTCTCGCCGTGCACGACGAGCAGGGGCGCGGCCAGCGCGTCCATCCCGTGCACCGGCGAGAGCGCGCGCAGCAGGTCGGTCTGGGTGCGCGGGTCGCCGTACTTGGTGACGGCGGACGCGGCGATCCACGGCTCGGTGTGCCGGTAGAAGGTCTCCAGGTCGACCATGCCGCAGACGTCCATCCCCACGGCGAACAGCGCGGGGAAGCGGACGAGGGCGGCAAGCGTGAGGTATCCGCCGTAGGAGCGGCCGGCGACGCCGATCCGCGCCGGGTCCGCGAGGCCGGCGTCGACGAGGGAGTACACGCAGCTGGCGACGTCCTCGATGCCGTCGACGCGGCGTTCGAGGTGGTCGGCCTCCTCGAACGACCGGCCGAAGCCGGACGAGCCGCGCACGTTCGGCGCGAACACCGCCACCCCCCGGGCGACCAGCGCCTGGATGAGCGGGTTGAACGTCGGGCGCTCCTGCGCCTCCGGGCCGCCGTGCAGGTAGATCAGGGTGGGAAGCGCGGCGCCGGGCGGGGCGGACGGCGGCCGGTACCACCAGCCGGACAGCGTGAGCCCGTCGTGCGCCGTGAACACGCGCGGCACCGGCCGCACGAGCACCGACGAGTCCCGGGGATGGGGCATCGGTGCCCGCGACACCGTGCACCGGTAGGCCGGCTCCCCTGCCGCGGGCAGGTTGGCCGCCGGCAGGCCGAGGGTCCAGAGCTCCCCGGGGGCCTCGGCGTCCTCGCAGGCCAGGAGCAGTGCGGTCGCGTCGGGGCCGGTCAGCATCGCGGTCACCACGGCGCGTGGAGGCACGGGCAGGGGCCGACATCGCCCGTCGGCGCGGTCGAGGAGGGTGAGCTCGCTGCACCCGCCGACGTTCCAGGCCAGGGCGAGCCGGTCCGGTCCGAGCAGGGCGATCCGCTCGACGTCGGCGTCCGGGCGGGCCGCGAGCACGACGGTCTCGCCGGGGCCGTCGACGGGCACGTCCAGCAGCGCGGGACGCTCTCGGCCAAGATCGGTGATGAGCAGGGCGTGGTGGCCGCCGGCGGTGAAGCGGCCGGTGATCGTGGTCGCGGTGCCGCCGGGCAGCTCCCAGGAGGCGTGGACGGCGCCGCCGTCGGCCGGCGCGGCGAGGTGGGCGTCGACGACGAGAGCCCGGCGCACGCCGCGCGGCCCCTCCCGCAGCAGCAGCCGGTAGCCACTGCCCGGTTTCCCGGCGAGCGGGGCGACGTCGCAGATCTGCAGGGCGACGCCGGTGGCGAGGGTGATGCGGTACCCGTCGAGGGTGACCAGCGCCGCGACGGTGCCGCCGGTCGGGTCGGAGCGGTCGGACTCGGTGACGAACACCCCTCGGCCGTCCGGCGACCAGGCGGCCGCGACGGCGGCGCTCCCGTCCCCGCCGGCGAGCCGCGTCACGCCGTCGCGGGTCGCCCCGGCGGCGGATCCCGGCCGGACGGCGGACGCGTGCACGGGGTCGGGGGCGACGACGCGCACCTCGGTGAGCTCGCCGCCGCCGGGGGCCACGTGCACGGCGAGCAGGTCGGCGGCGGGCGACCACAGCGCGGCCCGCACGTGCCCGGGGCCGGTCTCGACGATCCGGCTGCGGCCGTCGGTCGTGCGCAGCCACAGCCGGGGGCCGTCCGGGCCGTCGGCGACGTAGGCGATCCGCCCGTCGGGTGCCATCGCCGGCGCCCGGACCCCGACCGCCGTCACCCATTCCTCGGCCAGGTCAGCCCGCTCGGCGCCCCGGGCACCCGGGGCCTGCGAGCCGGGCGGAAGGTCCACCAGCTCCCCGACGACGCCGTCCCGAGGCGCGGGAACGCCGGACGCCGCGGGCACGGTGCGCAGGGCATGCAGCGCGGACGACGGGGGCAGCGCGGACGACGGGGGCAGGGCAGGCAACGGGGGCAGGGCGGTGTTCGCCGTGCCGGCCTCGGGGCCGAGTCCGGCGGCGTGCTCGTCCGCCGAGGAGGCGTAAGGGGTCATCTCGCTCCCGTCCGTTGCCGTGGGGATGGCGCCTGGATCAGGTCACACCATGAGTCTGCAGCCACATCTCCAGCAGCGCGGCCTGCCAGAGCGCGTTCGCGCCGAGCGTCGTGCGATTGTCGTTCGGCGCGGCCAGCATCGCCTCGATCCACGCCGGGCGGAACAGGCCGCGGGCCTTCGCCGCCGGGTCGGTGAGGGCGTCGCGGACCCGGTCGAGGAACGGGCCGTGCAGGTGGCGGATCGCCGGCACCGGGAAGTAGCCCTTGGGCCGGTCGATGACGTCGACAGGCATGAGCGGGCGGCCGACGTCCTTGAGCACACCCTTGCCGCCGGAGGCGAGCTTGAGCTCGGGCGGGCAGGCGGCGGCCAGTTCGACGAGCTCGTGGTCGAGGAACGGGGTACGCGCCTCGAGCCCCGCGGCCATCGTCATGTTGTCGACCCGCTTGACCGGGTCGTCGACGAGCATGACCGTCGAGTCGATGCGCAGCGCCGCGTCCACCGAGGTCTCGGCGCCGGGGCGGGCGAAGTGGGCGGCGACGAAGGCGCGGGACGCGTCCGCCTCGACCAGGTGGTGGGCCTCGACCATCGCCGGCAGGTCGCGGTGCGGGCGGTCGGCGAAGACCCGCAGGTAGGCGTCGACGGCGCCCGTCCGCGGCACGTCCGCCATCGGCGGGTACCAGGAGTAACCGGCGAACACCTCGTCGGCGCCCTGCCCGGACTGCACCACCTTGACGTGCCGGGAGACCTCCTGGGAGAGCAGGTAGAAGGCGACGCAGTCGTGGCTGACCATCGGCTCGCTCATGGCGGCGACGGCGGCGTCGACGGCGGGCAGCAGCCGGGAGCCCGGCACCCGGATCTGGTGGTGGTCGGTGCCGAAATGGGAGGCGATGATGTCCGAGTAGGCGAACTCGTCGCCGGACTCGCCGCCCGCGGCCTCGAAGCCGACGCTGAACGTGGCCAGGCCCGTCTGCCCGGCCTCGGCGAGCAGCGCGACGATGAGGCTGGAGTCCAGCCCGCCGGACAGCAGCACCCCGACCGGCACGTCGGCGACCATCCGGCGCCGGACCGCGGTGCGCAGCCGCTCGGCGATCGCGTCCTGCCAGTCGCGGGCACTCCAGGTGGCGTGCGCGGGGTCGCGGGCGAACGCCGGGCTCCAGTACAGGTCGTCGGTGAACGTGCCGTCCGGTTCGACCGTCCGCACGGTGGCGGCGGGCAGCTTGCGCACGCCGGCGAGGATCGTGTGCGGCGCCGGCACCACCGAGTGGAACGACAGATAGTGGTGCAGGGCGACGAGGTCGAGGTCGGAGCTGATCCCACCGCCGGCGAGCAGGGCCGGCAGCGTGGAGGCGAAGCGCAGCCGCTCGACGTCGGCGGCGAGGTAGAGCGGCTTGATGCCGAGCCGGTCGCGGGCGAGGACCAGCCGGCCGGTGTCCCGCTCGGAGATCGCGAAGGCGAACATGCCGGCGAAGTGGTCGACACAGCGCGCCCCCCACCGGTGGTACGCCTTGCCGATCACCTCGGTGTCGGAGGTGGAGAAGAACCGGTAGCCGTCGGCGATGAGCTCGTCGCGCAGCTGCTGGTAGTTGTAGATGCAGCCGTTGAACGCCGTGGTCAGGCCGAGTTCTGTGTCGACCATGGGCTGCGCGCCGCGCTCCGACAGGTCGATGATCCGCAGCCGCCGGTGGCCGAACGCGACCGGCCCGGCCGACCAGATCCCCACGCCGTCCGGGCCTCGCGGCACCATCGTGGCCGTCATACGGACCACCGCGTCGACGTCCGCCCCGCGGCCGTCGAACCTCAGCTCACCACTCAGCCCGCACATGTGTGCTCCCGTCGGTCGTCACGATCAGGCGTGATCGGGTCGGATCAGGCGCGATCCCCACTTTCGGGCGTTCTGCCCGCCACGGCGGCGGACGAGCGTCCTCCACCTTCGATGACGGACGTTTCACACGCGTGTCAGCGGCGTGGGATCCAGGTGTCCTTGGACCCGCCGCCCTGCGAGGAGTTGACGATGAGGCTGCCGGGCGGGGCGACCCGGGACAGCGCCGCCGGCACGACGACCGGCTCCGTCCCCGCGTAGACGAACGCCCGCAGATCCACCGCGCACGGCACGAGCTCGCTGTGGTGCCAGGTCGGATGGGTCGACAGGGCGACGACCTCCTGACCGATCCAGCCCCGCGGCTCGGCCAGGATCCGCTCGCGGGCCTCGGTGAGCTGGTACGGCTCGGCGTGCGGGCCGATGACGACATCCGAGCCGCCGAAGCCGTCGACGGGCTTGACGACGAGCTCGTCGAGGTGGGCGAGCACGTGCTCGCACTGCTCGGGGTCACCGCAGACGTAGGTCGGGACGTCGTCGAGCACCGGCTGCTCACCCAGGTAGTAGGTGACCATCCGCGGCACGTAGGCGTAGACGACCTTGTCGTCGCCGACACCGTTGCCCAGCGCGTTCGCGACGGTGACAAGCCCCGCGCGCGTCGCCCGCAGCAGGGCGGGGCCGAGCGGCGCGCCGTCCGCGCCGGGCGCCGCGAACAGCTCGTCCTCGTCGATGCGGCGGTACAGCACGTCCACCCGACGGTTCTTCCCGCCCTTCCCGCCCGTCCCAGCGGCGTTGCCGGATGCGCTCGGACCCTCATCGAGGCGGTGGACGCCGTCGTCGTCGACGATCAGCGACGCGGGCTCGACCAGCGGGACCCCCATCTCCTCGGCGAGCAGGACGTGCTCGAAGTAGGCCGAGTCGCCCGGGCCGCCGGTGAGCACGGCGACCTCGGGCTCGCGGCCGGCGACGGCGGGCGGGGCGGCGGCGAGCAGCGCGTCGTGCAGCAGCGCCGGCACACCGTCCAGGCGCAGGATCCCGGACGGCGGGCCGAGCTCGGGCAGCACCGACTCGGCGAGGCGCCGGCCCTCGATCGCGTAGGCCACGCCGGAGGGAACCCGCAGGTTGTCCTCCAGCACCAGCCAGTGGCCGTCGCCGCCGCGGACCAGGTCGATGCCGGCGGTGGTGATGCGGATCGTCTCGTCTCCGACGGCCCGCCCGCCGTGGCGCAGCCCCGGGGCATCGCTGACCACCCAGTCAGGGATGATGCCGTCGGCCACTGCGGCCCGCTCGCCGTAGATGTCGCGCAGGAACGCCTCCAGCGCCCGGACCCGCTGGCCCAGGCCGACCGACAGCGTCGCCCAGTCCTCGGCGGCGACGATGCGCGGCACGATGTCGAACGGGAACGGCCGGCTGGCCGCGTCCCCCTCGACCTTGAACATGATCCCCCGGTCCGCCTGCTCCGCCTTGCGGGCGCCGACCCGTTCGTCGAGGGTGTCGGGGCCGAGGCGCTCCAGGGTGCGCATCACCGCGCGGTACTGAGGGCGCACGGCGACGTGGGCGTCGACGATCTCGTCGAAGCCGGTGGGCTGGTAACGCTCGAGCAGCGTCGGGGCGATCTGGTCGGGCGCGGACACCGCCGGCGCGACACCGATCGCCGCACCCGCCGGCGGGACGTCGCGGGTCTCGGCGAGGATCAGGTCGGCGACGTCGGTGAGCAGGCCTCGGCGGGCGAAGGCGCGCCGCTGGCGCTGGGCGGAGCTGCCACGGCCGGCGGCCTGTTCGGCGAGGTTGTCGACGAGCTCCCAGTCGTCGAACCGTTCGAGCTGGGGACGGACCTCCTCCAGCAGCCGGCGCAGCATCGCCCGCGCCGGCACCGGGCCCGCGCCGAGGATGTCGACCAGGTCGCCCTCCAGGCCGCTGCGGGCGGCCCGCCAGGTGGCGGCGCGCAGCAGTTCGGCGCGGGGCGGGGGCGCCTGCTTGCCGGACTCGATCTCCTCGATCGCCCGGCAGACCAGCGCCCGGAAAAGGCCCGCGATGAGGATGACGTTGTCGACGTCCGGGCAGGCGTCGCAGATCCGCAGCTCCACCGTGGGCAGGTGGGCCGAGGGCCGGACGTCGAAGTAGACCATGCCCGGGTCACTGATCACGCCGGACTTGATCAGGTCGGCGATGAGCTGGTCGTACTCGGCGGCGGTGCGGAAGGACCCCGCGACCCCGGCGGTTGGCCAGCGCTGCCAGACCAGGGTGCGCATGCTCGCGTAGCCGCTGTCGGCGCCCATCCAGTACGGGGAGCTCGCCGACAGCGCGAGCAGCATCGGCAGCCAGGGTGCCGTCCAGGCGACGACGGCCATGGCGAGATCCCGGTCGGCGACGTCGACGTGCACCTGGGCGCCGCAGATCAGCTGCTCGCGGGCGACGATCTGGTAGTCCTCGGTCATCTGCTCGTAGCGGTCGTCCCGGGACACGTCGAGCGCGTCGATGTCGAGGATCGGCACGGTGCCGGACGCCGCCGGGCCGAGCCCCAGCTCTCCGGCCACGTGGGCGAGCTGGCGGCGCAGGTCGAGCAGGTTCGCCCGCAGCGCCAGCAGATCGGCCGTTGGTGCACTGTTCGTCTCGACCACGGATTTCAACAGCTCCGGGGAGAACGAGTTCTTGTCGAGCCGGGCGAGGATTTCCTCAGCCCTGGGAACGAGCTGGCGGGTGGTGAGATCGAGGATGTGGAACTCCTCCTCGACGCCGACGGAGACGATTCGCGCGTCGCTCATGGCCGGCTACGCTACGACCGCGCGGTTACGCATGCATGACGAAGGTGTATCTCCCATCCTGGGAATCCACCCGCGATTCGGCCTGTCCATATGACACCCGCCTGTCCCGGGGCCGGCGTCCCGACCGTTTTCGACACGTATGCCGCACCCTGACCGCATGATCTGCGCGGTCCGCGTGCGTATGTCACTGACGGCGCCCTGGTCGTGCCGCGCGCTCGCCATCGTCCCCGCCCGTCGGCCGGCCCCGGCGAGCGGCCGGTCGCGGATACTCCCTCCCTCTCCCCCGCGCCACCGATAAAACGTGACGGCTCGCACGACCGCCCATCCCGCGCCGGTGCACGCTCTCAGAAGCCATTCCGTCACTCTCACAGCGAGGAGACCACGGTTCACCCGAGACGGGTTAACACGTTTCCTCGTGCGCCGGTCGGAGGCAGGGGATCCATCAGCAGCCGACGCATCCACCAGACCGCTACCCGCGGCCGGCTGGCGGCCCGGCTGACTGGTTCGCCACCCCGAGCCACGCGTCACCATCCGTCCCGTCGCACCGCGTCGAGTCCGGGCACCCCCTGGACACCATCATCCTCACGCGTCGCCGCCATGACCGGATAAGACTGCGACGTTTCCCCCCCACAGGAACCGGGCATCACGGTGAGGTATCGACCAGACACGAATTGTCGCGGTCGATTCTTCTTTGTCGCTGCCCGGACGAGCGTGCCAGGTCGCGTGCCCGCCCGGGCCTTTCCGCTCCTCACTCCCACGAGCACACCCTCGTCGTCCCGCCGCACTCCACCGGAGCGCTCTGGTCGGCACGCCACGAGATCGTCCCGCTGCGGGCCAACGGCGAGGTCGTGGGCGGTGGCGCCGGCCTGAGCCGACACCCTCGCCGCCATGGCGTATCTGCACCGGCCATCGGAGCCGCCGCGCCTGCCGCGGTCAGCAGCACCGGAGTTTGCCGCTCGCCACCCGACTACCCGACCCCCCTGGCCGGGTCCACCGGGGTGAGGGCGAGGTCGGTGGCGGGGAGGGCGGTGCGGATCCGGTCGGCGAGGAGGGTCCAGTCGGCGCTGCGGGCTGAGGTGGCGCGGTGAGCGAGGCCGATGCGGCGGTGGGGGGCGGGGGTGCGGAAGGTGGCGACGGCGAGGCCGCGGCCCTCGCCGACCTCGACGCCGACGGCGCCAGCGGGCAGCAGGGTGAGGCCGAGGCCGCCGGCGACCATCTGGACGATCGTCGACAGGCTCGCCGCGCGCAGCGCCGACCGCTCGCGGGCCCCGGCCTCCTGGCAGACGTCCAGCGCCTGGGCGCGGAAGCAGTGGCCGTCCTCCAGCAGCAGCAGGTCCTGGCCGGCGAGCGCTACGGTCGGGACGGCGCTGCCCCCGGCCAACGGGTGCGCGTCCGGCATGACCAGGACGAAGTCCTCGTCGTAGAGCGGAATCTCCACGATGCCGGGCTCGTCGTTGGGCAGGGCGAGCAGGGCGAGGTCGAGCGCGCCGCCGCGCAGTTCGGCGAGCAGGGTGGCTGTCTGGGCCTCGCGCAGGCGCAGGCGGGTGTCGGGCAGGCTGGCGCGCAGGGCGGGGAGCAGCCGCGGCAGCAGGTAGGGCGCGACGGTCGGGATGACGCCGAGGCGGATGTCGCCGGCGAGCGGCTCGCGGGCGCGCACCGCCAGATCGCCGATGTCGTCGACGGCGCCGAGCACGCCGCGGGCCCGCCGGACGATCTCCTCCCCCACCGTGGTCAGCAGCACGCTGCGGGTGGTGCGCTCGACGAGCTGGACGCCGAGGGTGCGTTCGAGGGCGGCGATCGAGCTGGACAGGGTCGGCTGGCTGACGTGCAGCCCGGCCGCCGCCCGACCGAAGTGGTGATGGTCGGCGACGGCGACGAGGGCACGCAGCTGGGTGAGGGTGGGCTGCGGGGAAGCCATAGGTCGAGGCTATCAAACTTGCCGAATCTTTCGATTTCTCTTCTCAGTCGATGCGGACCAGAGTGGACCTCGTACCCGCCGGAGCCCGCCCGCCGGGGACGCGGACCTCCTCCGAGGCCTGCGTCCGCGCCCCGCGAACCGGCATCACCCGTGAAGAGGAGTGGCTGACGTGCTGACCATCGGTGACACCTTCCCGACCTACGACCTCACCGGCGTCGTCTCCAGCGACCCGGACACCGCCTTCGTCCGCGAGACCTCCGCCGGCCGCGCCGGGACGTGGCGGGTCGTGTTCTTCTGGCCGAAGGACTTCACCTTCGTGTGCCCGACCGAGATCGCCGCGTTCGGCCGTCTCAACGACGAGTTCGCCGACCGGGACGCGCAGATCCTGGGCGTTTCCACCGACAGCGACTACGTCCACCTGGCGTGGAAGCAGAACCACCCGGACCTGACGAACCTGCCCTTCCCGATGCTCGCCGACCTCAAGAAGGAGCTGACCATCGCCGCCGGCGTCCTCGGCGACGACGGGGTGGCGCAGCGGGCGACCTTCATCGTCGACCCGGACAACGTCATCCAGTTCGTCCTCGTCACCGCCGGCAGCGTCGGGCGGAACCCGGCCGAGGTCCTGCGGGTGCTCGACGCCCTGCAGACCGACGAGCTGTGCCCCTGCAACTGGCAGAAGGGCGAGGCGACGCTCGGTGCCGAGGCGCCGGCCCCGGTGGAGGTGGCGGCCTGATGTCCGTCGCCCGCCTGCGTGAGCTGCTGCCCGCCTACGCGAAGGACCTGCGGCTGAACCTTGGCTCGGTGACCTCCCAGTCGCAGCTGTCCGAGCAGCAGCTGTGGGGCGCGGTGCTGGCGTCCGCGATCGCCAGCCGCGGGCGCACCACCCTCGTCGAGCTGGAGTCCGAGGCGCTGGAACACCTCTCCACCGAGGCCGCCGACGCCGCCCGGACCGCCGCCGCGCTGATGTCGATGAACAACGTCTACTACCGGACGCTGCACCTGCTCGAGGACGAGGAGTACTCCCGGCTGCGGGCCGGGCTGCGGATGAACGCGATCGCCAACCCCGGCGTCGACAAGGTCGACTTCGAGCTGTGGTCGGTGGCCGTCTCGGCGGTCAACGGCTGCGGCCGGTGCCTGACCGCCCACGAGCACGAGCTGCGCGGACGCGGGGTTCCCCGCGAGGTGATCCAGGACGCGATCCGGGTCGCGTCCGTCGTGCACGCCGTCGCCGTCACCGTCGAGGCCGCGGAGACGAGCAGCACCCTCTTGCCCGCACCCGCCGCCGTCTGACCCCAACACCATCACCCCAACGTTATCGCCCCACCACCGTCTGAGACCGCCACCGCACCACCCGACGCACCGTCCCGGGTACCCGCCGCCGCGCAGGTACCCGGGACGTTCGACGTCCGGGCCAACCATCGTGCCGAGGGACAGTCACGGTTTCGCTCGCCGCGACCACGACTGTCCCTCGGCAGTTCTCGCCGAGGCCCGCGCCGTGGACTGGTCGGGAGCGGGGCGCGGCGGCTGGAGCCGTCCAGCGAGATGTCGTCCAAGGCCCGGGGGGCTCGCGCCGGCACGCTCCGTGCCGATTGTCGACCCCGCGGTCCCCGCGGACTGCGACGACGGGGCGTAGTCGACACAGGCCGCAGGAACGCGAGAACCGACCCGGTCGCCCCGGCGTGGCGCCTACTCCCGCGAGCCACAGGGAGCCCGCGAAGAAGGCGATGTCCCTGGTCAGGTGGGCCGACCGTGGGGGCGGCACGAGTCGTCCCGGGCGAAGCGGCCAGCTCGGTATGCGGTTAGCATGCCGGGCATTCATATTGACTCTACGTAACAAGATGAGTATTACAGCGTGGTATTCGGCCGCCCCCAGCCCCCCGGGGTTCCGGCACGCTGCCACAATGCGACTTTGTAAGCACTGCTGGTAGCCAAGTCGTCGCAGTAGCAACGAGACGTACATCCACCGTTGCGGTCCGGAACCTGGGGTGAACCGGGACGGACAGCCACACCTCCAGGGGGATCAAGATCATGACCTTAACGCAACCGGCCGGCACCTCGACCACCCGGATCACTCCGCACGCAGTACGGATCACCCGCCCGACGGCCTCCGACGGCGCCGCCGCAACGTCGGGACGTGCACTGTCCACCGGGTCGCTCCTCGCGACGAACCGGGTCGGGCAGCACGTCCGGGTGCCGAAGACGGCGGAACTCGTCGCCGCCCACCTACGCCGCCAGATCGTCCGCGGCGAACTCCACGAAGGCGACGCCCTCCCACCCGAAGCCGTCCTCATGGAACAGTTCGGCGTCTCCC
>Ga0207710_10000428_pt1 | contig 27477 bp, 15 predicted proteins | sample KBSS24metaG_FD_184400 | JGI IMG/M metagenome (GOLD analysis project Ga0207710, IMG submission 184400) | Switchgrass rhizosphere microbial communities from Kellogg Biological Station, Michigan, USA - KBS S2-4 metaG (SPAdes) (version 2) | ecosystem: Host-associated > Plants > Roots > Rhizosphere...
TGTAGTCGCATATGCCAAAAGATACATTCTGAGGTGTATTCAGAAATCTTTACGATTTGCGTTTTCGTGGCTTACACTCGCTTTCCCCATGAGTTCAAGCCCCCATCCGGTTGGTCAACGACTGACGACCAAGCTGTATCTACAGCCGGCGCGACAGACCCTCGTTGACCGTCCGGTGCTGTTGGAACAACTGCGGGAAGGTTTGCGGGGAAAGCTGACGCTGGTTTCCGCGCCCGCTGGCTTCGGGAAAACCTCGCTCGTCGCGGCCTGGCGGAAGGATTGTGAGACGCCGCTCGCCTGGGTTTCACTCGACGAAGAGGACAACGAGCCGCTCCGTTTTCTCGACTACCTGATCGGCGCGCTCCAGACCGTCGATGCAGACCTCGGCGACGAGAGCGCTGAATTGCTCCGCCACACCTCGACACCACCGCTGAAAGTCGTACTCACCTCACTTCTAAACGAGATAAACGCTTACGATAAAGAGTTTGTGGTGGCGTTTGACGATTACCACGTCATCCATGAGCACGGCATCCATGACGCCCTGAGTTATTTAATTGAGCGCCTCGCGCCGCACGCCCACGCCCTCATTGCGACGCGCAGCGATCCGCCTTTTCCACTAGGTCGAATGCGCGCGCGTGGCGACTTGAAAGAGCTTCGGGCCAGCGATCTCCGTTTTGACAAGACTGAAGCAACGTCGTTCCTCAACGAGGTGATGAACCTCGAATTAACACCTAACGACGTCGCGGCCCTCGAAGAGCGCACCGAAGGCTGGATCGCGGGCCTGCAACTCTCCGCGCTCACACTGCAGGGAAGAGCAAACCGCTCAGAGCTCGTAAAAGAATTCGCCGGCGATAACCGTTTCGTTTTGGACTACCTGCTGGAAGAAGTTCTGAATTGCCAGACGGAAAAAGTTCAGGACTTTCTGCTGCGAACCTCGGTGCTCACGCGTCTGAACGGCTCGCTTTGCGACGCGCTCACAGACGATCAAAGCGCCCACCTGATGCTCGAACAACTCGAGCGCGCCAACCTGTTTCTGATTCGTTTGGACGGCCGTGGCGAATGGTTTCGTTATCACCACCTGTTCGCTGATCTTCTGCGTCTGAAACTGAAGCAAAAACAACCGGGCGCGATGCGCGAGTTGCAAATCAAGGCGAGCCAGTGGTGTGCAGACAATAAGCTCTCGGACGAAGCAATCAACTACGCGCTCGCGGCGCAGGATTGGGATCGCGCCCTGAATCTGATCGAGCCGATCGCGTTTCCGATGATCAGTCTCGGAGGCTTTTCGCGGTTGAATCACTGGGTTGAAGCAATTCCGGAAACCGCATTCAAGACTCATCCGCTGCTGTTTCGCTTTTACATTCCGACGCTGCTTTACAAAGAAGAGTTCGACAAAGTCGAAAAGTACGTACAGATAGTCGAAACAGTTGAGCCGGAAGAATTGCGACGACGGCTGATGAGCTTGGCCTGGTCATCGCGCGCGCTCGCCGCTGCGGCGCGCTGCCAGGCGGACTGGGCCGAAGAGTGCAGCAATAAAGCCGCGGAGTTTTTACTCGATGACGACATCACGCAACGTGCAGTCGTGATGCAGACGAAAGTTCGATTCAACTCCGTCCGCGGCGACACGAACGTAATTGAACAAGCTCTACTCGCCGCGCTCCCCGTCTATCGTCAGGCTGAACACCTGATCTTTCAGGTTTGGGGAACGATGGCTCTCGGTCTCACGCGAATGATGCAGGCACGATTGCGCGAAGGAGCGGACTACCTTCGGCGCGGGCAACAGTTCGCGCGGGAACACATGCCGACTCGTCCGGAAACGCTGCTTTACTCGTACGTTTTCCTGTGTGACGTGCATCGCGAGTGGAATGAAATTGACGAGGCTAAATCTCATCTCAACGACGCGTTAACCCTCATCCGGCAAACGGGTCGCGAATGTTTTCCGGGTTTCATCACGGAAAATATGAAAAGCCTCGCGTTCATGCTCGATCTCTGTGACGACCAGTTACAGGCGGATCTTTTAATCGATCAGGCTTTGCGACGCGTCAGGCGCTGGGGCAACGAAGTTGTCGAAGCACAATTGGAAGCTTTGACGGCGTGGATGGTGCTGCGACGTCGCGGCGACATGTTGGGGGTGAACCGCTGGGCCGAAACATCTGGACTTAGTCATGAAGATGCGCCTGATTATGTAAAAGAGTTCTCGCACCTGGTATTTGCGCGCTGGTTAATCGCGACTGGAAAAGTAAAGCAGACGTTGTCACTGTTGGGCCACTTGCTGCCGGCGACAGAGAAAGGCGGACGGCAACGTACCACGATCGAGATCCTGATCTTGCAGGCAATCGCGCAAGAGTCTGTTGAGGTACTCGAAAAGGCGCTCGTGTTGGGCCAGCCGGAAAACTTCATACGCACATTTATTGATGAAGGCGAGCCGGTTTCGAAACTGTTGCTCGAGTTGTTGAAACAGAAGGGCAAGCGTTGGGAAACTGAAAAGCCTGAGCTGCTTCGTTACGTTGTGAAACTGAAGGATGCATTTGGGCCAGGCGCGCCGGTGCCGACCGCGCGAATGGCTGCTGCGACTGAAAGTGCAGCGTTGCCGTGGTGGTATGTTGAAGATCCTTTGAGTGAGCGCGAGCTGGAGGTTTTGCAGCACGTGGCGCGCGGGCTTTCGAACCAGGAAATCGCCGACAAGCTCTTCCTCTCAGCGGGCACGGTGAAGCGCCACATGAGCAACATCTATCAAAAGCTCGACGTCCACAGCCGCACCCAGGCCCTCGAACGCGCCCGTGGCCTCAAAGTCTTGACGTAGTACACAAAAGGCACAAAGAAGAGCACAAAAAGCACAAATCAGAAAAACATATTAGTGAAGGGATCTCGCTCGATGTATTGAGCGAGATCCCTTCATTAATAATTCTTTTTGTGCTTTTTGTGCTCTTCTTTGTGCCTTTTGTGTACTAGCTTTTACTGTCTTTGATGAACTGTTTTACCAGCTTCTCGGTTGATTTTGTGATCTTCTTGTCGACGTCTTTCAGCTCGAGCGCGCCGGTGGCGCGGCCGCGCCAGACGACCTGATTGGTCTTCACGTCGATAAAGTCGACCATCAATGTTCCTTCAGCGTACTGGTTCACGCGGATGTCGCGGCTGCCCCACAGACGCGGTGGACCGAAGCTGTAATCCTGAACGTTGAGCCGGTCCTTCGAGGTCACGTAGTAAGCAATCACGAAGTCAGGCGTTTCCGTTTGCATCCGAAAACCGTTTGCTCGTAACTGCGTCTCGAGACCTGTTCGAATGCGCCCGTCGTTCAACGTGTCGGTTCGTTTTTGGACTGCGAAGCTGAACGTCTTGAGGTTCGAGAACCTGAACGTCCGGTCGAAGTCCGATTGCACCGTCTGCGCGGCTGCTGAAACAACCAGCAAGCCCAACAAAATTCCCAAAACACCAATCACTCTAATCGCTTTCATCACTGTCTCCTCATAGTTAGTAGGTTTAATTGCTCGTCTTCACTCCCGACATGCTCGTAATCAAAATTCTCGACTGTCAGCGTCAGCTCTTCGTGTGGATAGTCCACGACTGAGCGCGACATGTAAGTTGGACTATGCGGCAGGTCCGTGAACTCCGTCACGATCCGCACCGGCTTTGCGTCGAAACTCGTGTTGATCTCGATCCGTCGTTGTCGTCGCGTGTTTGCGTCGACCCAGACGGTCATCGAATCACCGGGCTGTAGAACGTTGGCTGATTCGAGGCGCAACAGCGGCTGCGGTGCATTCGTTTCGAGCGATGCCCTGGCGCTCTTCATCAACTCCTGCATCTTCGCCGGCGGCAGCTCTCCGTAAGACTTCGCCAGCGCCTGCAGCGCCTCGATCAGTTTCTGTGCTTCTTCTTTTTTCTTTTTGGCGACGACGCCGCGGATGCCGAACTTCGGCAGCTTTGCTGACTCCTCTTCCAGCAGAAGCTGGACTACTGTTCCGTCCGCGGCGTAACGGCTTGAATAAAGCTTCGTCGCCTTTACCTCACCTTCCTTTCTTATTTGTGTTTGTGATTTCCACGTGTACTGGCGCAGCGCCAGTGCGTTTTGCTTCATCGCGTCCTGCTGTCCGTGGGCCACGGCCCAGGCACAGAGCACGATGGCCAGGCTGACTAATGTCCAAAGATTGATTTGAATTTTGATCATTGCTGTTTCCTCCTGTAAGTCATGCCACCGAGCGAAGTCGCCCAGTGTTTAGTTGGTCCAAAATCAGATCTACTGCCAGTGCTCCACCACGCTCCGCTCGCACACGATTACTCACCTCTCTGGCGGTCTGCGCGTACGACGGATTCCCCAGAAGTTCTTTCAACTCACTCGCTACTCGCTCTGCTTTGTAACTGTTACGCGCGATCGTGCGGGCCACGCCGAGACGCTCGACGCGAGCGCCGTTGTCGTGCTGATCGTGCGCAAACGGGACGACAATCATCGGAATGCCGGCACGCAAACCCTGTCCGGTTGTGCCGACGCCGCCCTGATGGACCATCGCTGCCGCGCGTGGCAGAAGCTCACCGAAAGGCGCGTAATTCACGGCGATGATGCCCTCGGGCAGCGGCTCGGTGGGTCGATTTCGTTCACTGCCGACGAGCAGCACGGCGCGTCTGTTCAATAGCTTCGCGGCCTTGATGCTCTCGCGATAGAAATTGCCCGCGATGTGAACAGCAGCCGAGCCGAGCGTGAAAACGATCGGCGCTGGTCCCCTTCCGAGAAACCGCAGCAGGTCAACGTCCGGTCCACCAGCTTTGAGCACGCGATGAAGCCAGGGAGTGTTGGGTGGCACCCACGGATCAAACCCAGACCACAACGACGCCGGCAGCTCAGTAGAAACCCACGGAATGCCGGTCTTCTGCGCGACCAGTGGTCCAGCCAGAACGATCGGATGCGTGACGAGGAGATCGGCGCCGGGCTCGACGTAACGCTTCCTCATTTCGAGCGCGAGCGCGATGTACGGGTGCAAGTCGCTGAGCGAGCCGATCGTCGCCATCACCACTCGTCTTCTTCTGAAAATGTTCTTTTTCATTCGTTCCTCCTTCGCGTTTCCTCAACGCGGCGTGAAGATAGAAGACAGGCGGGTGTAGTCACATATCCCGAAAGATACATTTCGCGGATGTAATCGTTTATCCGTGTAATCTGTGGCGAAAATACATCTTTCGGCCCATGACCGCCGGGCCGGGAAGGCGTATTTTGTGGGTGACATTTGATGAGGGAGCTATGAACTTATGAACACTATAAATACAGACGTAATCATCATCGGCGCCGGCCCGACCGGGCTTTCGCTCGCTTGCCAGCTAATCAGGTATGGGATTGATTTTGTCGTCATTGAGAAGAACGCCACCGTCACGCCCTATTCGAAAGCCATCGGCGTACAGGCGCGCACGCTCGAGATTTATGACCAGATCGGCCTGGCAGACCCTGCGATCGAGAAAGGCACGATCGCCAGTCGCGTGCGTTTGATTGAAGGCGGCGAGGTTGCCGGTGAGATGAATCTCGGAAACTTCGGCAAAGACTTGAGCCAGTATCCGTACATGCTGATGTTCGAACAGAGCAAGAACGAGGAGTTGCTCTACCAGTATGTTCTGAAGAATGGCCACGACGTGAGCTGGAACACGGAGCTCGAGCATTTTTCTCAGGACGCGACCGGCGTGACGGCGCAAGTCAAATTACCTGGGGGTGAATCACAGACGATCCGCGGAAAGTTTCTCGCTGGTTGCGACGGTGCGAGCAGTCCTGTCAGGCACGGTTTGGGACTGACGTTCGAAGGCAGCACCTGGGAGCGACTCTTCTACGTTGCCGATGCGCGCGTTGACTGGGACTTTCCGCACGACGCGCTGCACGTTTGTCTCGCGAAAGAAGTGTTCGTCGCGTTCTTTCCGATGCCGGGCGAAAATCGTTATCGAGTGGTCGGCACTTTTCCGGAAAGCAAGAACGAAGAGCAGGGCGAGGTGCTGTACGAAGAGATCGAGCGCGAGATCAAAGAGCAGGCGAAACTAAAACTCGAGCTGTCAGACGTGCGTTGGTTCTCGCTTTACAAAGTTCACTCGCGGCGCGTGAACAAGTTTTCCGAAGGGCGTTGTTTTCTCGCGGGCGATTCGGCGCACATTCACAGTCCGGCAGGCGCGCAGGGCATGAACACCGGAATCCAGGATGCTTACAACCTCGCCTGGAAGCTCGCGCTCGTTATCAAAGGCAAGGCCGGGCTGGAGTTGTTGGACACCTACAACGAAGAGCGACTCGCAAACGCGGAGAGACTACTCGAGTCGACCGATCGCATGTTTGAGCTCGCTGCCGGATCGAATTGGTTGATGAGTTTTATTCGGACCACGATCTTTCCGCCGGTGGCGGGTTTTGTGTCGAGCCTGGAGTCGTTTAGTAAGCGCATTTTCCCGCTGATCTCGCAGATCGGCATCACTTATCGGAAGTTCAAGTTAAGTGAGCACACGGATGATGAATCAGACGATGTGAAAGCCGGCGATCGTCTGCCGTACTTCATAATCGACGGGCAAAGTATCTTCGACAAACTGAAGGAGCCGAAGTTTCATGTGCTGCTGTTCTCGAATAGCGATCGCAAGGAGGCGTGTGAGGAGTTTAGGAGTGATCTGATTGATTGCCATGTAATACCGATCACCGATCGCGTGAAGGAGATCTTCGAAAGAGAGGATGACTTCAGTGTGTTCCTGCGTCCTGATAACTACATAGCATTCATGTCGTCGGACATAACGCCGGGCATGGTCGAAGAGTATTTGCAGTCGAGGGTGAGATGATTAAAGAATTAGATAAGACGTTTTATGAGATCCAGGTGAAAGGATATCTGGACGCGAGATGGAATGAGCTATTCGACGGCATGTCGATCGCCAGGCAGGACAACGTGACGACCATCTCGGGCGAGGTTGCGGACCAGGCGGCGCTGCACGGTCTATTGGCCCGCGTGCGTGACTATGGTCTCGTTCTGATCTCAATAAGATCTATGTAACGCGGATAACACGGATTTAAAATCGGGATTTTTTATCCGTGTAATCTGTGGTTAAATGTCCCGCGATGCCTACAACTGATACGCAGCGTCTCGTTTCCCTCGACGTTTTTCGCGGTATCACGATCGCAGGGATGGTCCTGGTCAACAATCCGGGTTCGTGGGAACACATCTACTGGCCGCTCGAACATGCACAGTGGAGCGGTTGGACACCCACGGATCTCGTCTTTCCGTTCTTCGTATTCATCATCGGCGTTGCGATCCCGCTCGCGTTCGCGCGGCGGACGGAGAGTGGTGGCAGCAAACGCGATCTTTATATCAAGATAATCAGGCGCACGCTCATCATCTTCGCGATCGGTCTTTTTCTAAACGGCCTTCCTGACTTCGGCCTCGCTGACTATCGCATTCCCGGTGTTTTGCAGCGACTGGCAGTCTGTTACTTCTTCGCGTCGATCATTTTTCTCAACACGAAATACAGAACACAGATCGCGATCGCGATTGGGTTGCTGATCTTCTACTGGCTGCTTGTGAGACTCGTGCCGGCCCCTGGTTTTGCCGCGGGCGATCTCACGAAAGAAGGTAGTTTGCCGTCGTATGTCGATCGCGTCGTGTTTGGAAAACACGTGTGGGCACAGGCGCGTGTTTACGATCCGGAAGGATTGTTGAGCACGATCCCGGCGATCTCGACGGCGCTGATCGGCGTCTTGACCGGAACGTGGTTGCGAACAGAGAGAACGCGATACGAGAAGGCGGCGGGAATGTTTGTCGTCGGTGCAGTCTGTGTGGCGATCGGTTGGGCGTGGAATGCGTTCTTTCCGATCAATAAAGCGCTCTGGACCAGCTCGTACGTGCTGTTCACTGGTGGTTTGGCGTTGCAGTTTCTATCGATCTGTTACTGGCTGATCGACATTCAGGGCTATCGACGCTGGGCCAAGCCGTTTGAGGTTTTTGGGTTGAATGCGATTGCGCTTTACGTTGTCGCGGATGTGATCGCGATGCTGTTGGGTGTGATCAAAGTGGGAGGAGCGCCGCTCGGCGGGTGGATTTACGATCACGTGTTTGCGTCGTGGGCATCGCCGATCAATGCGTCACTCGCGTTTGCGATCTGTTTTGTGTTGGTCTGTTTGGGACTAATGTGGATCCTCTACAACCGCAAAATTTTCCTCAAAGTTTAGCCACAAAAAGGCACAAAAATCACATAAAAGACTTTTTAGCCTCATCAATCAATCGATTGTTGTTTTCGTAAGTGAGCGGCACGTTTTGCTCTGGTGGATACTGGTGACGTTGATACACCGGGTAAGCTTCCGTGCGCAGGTGGGCCAGCATGTGATGACCGCGTCGCGCTTCGCGTTCGTGACGCAGTGTGGAAATGTCGATCGGCGCCACGACGATCCGCTCGCCCGGTCCGGGTGAAGCTTCGGCTAACATGCGACCGTCAAAGTCGACGATTTGACTGCCACCGGGCCATGAGTATGGCGGATAGTGTTTCAAACTCGCGCCCTGATTTGCGGCGACAACGTAAGCCGTGTTTTCGAGTGCGCGGCAGCGATTGACGATTGTCCACCATGACATCGGCTCGGTTGCGCCCCACGGATCCATATAGGCCGAAACGCGTATCAACACCTCAGCGCCGTTCGCAGTTAGCTGTCGCATCGCTTCGGGAAATAGCCAGTCGTAACAGATCGCGCAGCCGAGTTTTCCGATTGGCGTATCAGCGACGGGGAAAAGCGGCTCATCATAATCAGGTAAATCGTGCGGGCTCGTGTGTACCTCGTAGGGAATCCACGTGTTCACTTTTCGATACTTATAAAGCACGCCTTCCGGGCCGATGAGACACGTTGTGTTGAAGACGTGCCCGGGCCATTTCGGATCGACTTCGAGCATCGAGCCACTCTGGATGTAGATGTCGTGTTCTTTCGCTTTCTGTTGCAATCGTTCGGTGTGCTCGTTGGGAATTGAGATTGCCAGCTTCTCGATCAATTCTGCCGCGGTTTCGAAGACGGGCGCAGCGTGTGCAAACTCCGGAAAGACGACGAGACGCACGGGCAAAAACGGCGCCGCACCGGCGATAGCGGAGTCGATCATCGAGAGCATGCGATCCGTATTCGCGCGCATCGAGCGTCGATCGAGTGGATTGGCGAAATCCGTCTGGCACGCTGCGACCGAGTATCTGATGTGATTCATCTTGCTAATCCTGTTAATCCTGCAATCCTGTCTACCTGTGACGTAACAATTCGCGTGTTGTACTTCTCTAAGTATTTCTGCCTCTCCATCGTCAACGGATACCGTTCCGGCCACTTGTATGGATAGCGGCTCATCCCGTGAAACGGCAGTGGTCCAATCTGATCGGGGCTCGCCGAATTAATGTCCATCTCCTTACTGAACCCATCCGCATACAACAGGAACGTCCGCGTCCATCCCCTCGGCAGCGGCGCCAATTTGTTTGCCGCGAACGACAACTCGAGCTCATCGCCCGGCCTCGAGATCACAAACATGTCATCCGACACGTTCAGCAACTGGCGCACGTCGCCCTCGCGTGTGTAACGCCCGGTCATCACCTTCCACGGCGACGTAAACGAAACCTGTTTGTAGTCGTAAGTGAGCGGCTGTCGTCCGTCGGGCGAGTGCTCGAGCGAGAAGCCACGCCAGCGAAGATCTGCGACTGATGGATAGAGCCGTGTAATTCGCAACGGAAAGTTTCCACCTGACGTGTCGACCAGGATTTGATCCCAGTAGATGCGCATGTTTGTCACGATGCGCACATCACGACTCGCACTTAAAAATTTTCCTGTGAGATCGACAACGACTGTTTGCGGTCGTCCAACCGGAATCCCGACATTCTCAACAACCGTGCGCCACTGCCCGTCTTTATCTTTCACCTGCAGCGCAGGCAGTTGCAGGCTCTTTCCACTCTGCGACGCAGCGAGGTTATCGCTGGACCACGCATAATCAGTCCAGCCAGTGAAGAGCAGTTTGACGGGCGCTGACGGCGCCGCATCGAGCTTCAACGTCAACTCGTGCTCGTCTGCATAGCCTCGAATGCGTTGCAGCTTGAAATCATCCGGGTATTGACGATCGATAAGCGCAATGCGGGATAAAACATCGTGCCCATGTTCGTCAACCGCAGCTAGAGGTGGGCGAGCGTTACGTGTCGAGTAGATCTTGAAAGGCTGTGGCGGCTCGGTCAGTCCTTCATTCGGATAAACCTCAACACCTTCAGGATGCGCAATCGAGATCAACTGGAACTTGTCGACAAACAACGCCTCCTCGAGCTCATTCGTTATACGCAGCTCGTAACGTCCTTCGCGCTCGCGTAACAGATCGCGCGGAATGCGAACGTACTCGTCCGGATCAGGCATGTTGAAACTGCCGGGCGCGTCGAGGTGGCCCATCTCGCCACCGCCCATGAAATCGGTGACAAACTCAAACCGCTCACCATTCCAGACGTATAGATAAGGACACGAAGACGGTTTGCGATCCAACTCTATAAGCGAAATCGATTTATTGTTTCCTAGCTCCGTTTCAGCCTGAACGATGCCCGCTGGCCACAATACACGCACCGCATCAACCGCCGTGCGTTTGCCAAGCCCGAAAACAATGTCAGCCGGCGCCGGCGCGGGCGACGCGGAATAGGTCTCGAGCTTCTGCGCGAGACTTCCGGCGCGTATTTCAATCTTCGAGCCAACACCACTGCGATTGCTGACTCGTCCCGCCAGCGCGACACGCAGCGAGCGATTCGTGTTGCCGCCGTCGTTACGTGCGACTTTTAATCCGCCAAAGATCAGATCCGTATCGCCGTCGCCATCGATATCACCGGAAACGAGCACAGGCCCTTGCGTCACCTTTAAATTCGACGTGGCCTTGCTGCTCACGTCGGTCCAGCCATCGCCGGTATTTCGCAAGACGCGCACGTGGTCCTGCATGACGGAGACGAGATCGAGCAGTCCATCGTTGTCGTAGTCGATGAACTGGGAAGCAATAGCTCCGCCGTCTGTGCGCGTGAGTTGAAACCGTTCTTTTCCGTCGCTGAGCGCGAGATAGCCGACGGTGTCGGTTGGTGAAGCGAAGTAGAAATCAGTAAAGCCGTCCTTGTTGACGTCTCCGGCGGCGGCGTTCGTCGCGCCTTTCACTGTCAGACCAACTTCCGCGGCGACATCCTTGAAAGTTCCGTCACGCATGTTGCGCCAGAGTGAGACTTTTTCAGTCGAGGCGACGAGGAGATCGATGTCGCGCCTGTTGTCGAAGTCGGTGGGGACGATCGCGCGTGCATGGACTTTGTCGGTCAGTTTTGCCGCGGCGGTTTGATCAGCGAACGTGCCGTCACCATTATTTCGCAGCAACAACAAGCCGTCGCCGCCGAGCAGTAGATCGAGATCGCCGTCGTGATCGAAATCGACGAATGCTGCCGTCGCTCCACCAGTGAGCGCGGACGGGATCTTGGCGTTCGTGGTTACATCTGAAAAGCTCCCGTTGCCGTCATTGTGATAGAGCGTGCTCGCGCCTGAGCGAAGAATGAACACGTCGGGTTTCGTGTCGTTATCAAAATCGCCGGCGACGACTGCCGCGCCGGCGCTCGTTGCAGCTTTCGCGAGTGCGCCTGACTGTGCAGTCACATCCGTAAACTTGCCACCATCGTTGCGCATCAGACGTTGATGTGAGCCTACGACTTCAACCAGATCGAGATCGCCGTCGAGATCGTAATCAAAGAGGGTTGCCGCAAGGGCTGCTTCATCACCGGGCAGCACATTCGCATCAGCAAACGCGACTTCCGGAGTTCGCTTATCGACCAGCCCTGGTTCCGCGCCAGTCGAGGCAACCGCTTCAGCATAGCGGCCCTGCTCGAGATAGTTTGATCCGAGCGTCGTGCCGGTGCCGCGCTGTCTGAGCTCCTGAAACTGCGCGATGACTTTCTGACCTTCTTCTCTCTGACCGCCACGTATCAACGTCGTACCGAGATTGTAGAGCGCGGTGGCGTTGTAAGGCTCGGCGGCTACGGCAAGGCGGAGTGCGGCGATTGCTTCAGGATATTTGCGTTGCTGCGAGTAGAGCTGGCCCAGGTTTACATTCGCGCCCACATCGTTCGGATCGACAGTCAACACCTTCTTGAACGACACGATTGCTTCTTCGGGACGGTTCTGCGTCTTCGCGGCGAGACCGAGCACGTAATGCGGTTGCGGTGCTGATGGCGCGGCAGCAATGGCAGCCTGCAACTCTTTTTGCGCAGCCGGCAGATCGGGAATATTGAAGAGCGCGATGCCGAGATTGATCCGCGCCACCACGAGCGACGGATCGAGTTGCAGCGCACGCCGGAACGCATCCGCTGCTTCTTTGTGTTTGAACTGCTCGAGCAACGCGACGCCAAGGTTGTTCGCGCGATATGCGTCTTCACGCGCGTTGTTTTGAAGATGAGCGGTGGTCAGAAAACAAGTTATCAGTGCCAGGGCTAGAAGAAGGGGTTTACGCATTGTGTTACATTGTGCTGAGTTTCACGCAAAGGCGCAAAGGTTCGCAAAGACTTCAGAATAGAACAAGTGAGGAAGAGGGGCTTGCCCCCGCTCTTCCAATCCAAGCAACAGCGGGGGCAAGCCCCTCTTCCTGACTTGTTCTAATTCTTTCTGCTTATGATCCTAAGAACAATCCCCCTTGCAGTTGCTCTGTTACTGCTGGTTTTGCTTGGCTCCTGCCGTCTCACAAACAATCTCCCGACGCGATCGTCTCCGGAGTACAACGAGCTCGTCCGCACGTTCTACATCGGTCTCGCTGCGTTGCAGGTCGGGCACGACGTCCAGGCCGACGCAAAGCTTCAGCAGTTTACACAACTCGCTCCAAGCGAACCGGCCGGCTGGGCCAACTGGGGACTCCTCGCACTGCGCCAACGAAATTACGACACCGCCGCCGAGCGACTCAACAAAGCACGCGATCTCGCGCCCGACAACAGCGACATCTTCTATCTTCTCGGACTGCTCGAAAGCAGCCGTGGCAACACGACCGAAGCAATAAACGATCTGCGCAAGTCAGTCGACCTGGACCAGAAAAACCTGATCGCCACTTACAAACTCGCTGAGGAAGTCGAGCGACAAGGTGACGAAAAAAGCGCGCAGGAATTCCAATCGCTGATTCAAAAAATCCTTGCCGTCCAACCCGACAACCTCGCGGGCCTGGTCGAATCAACCCGCATCGCAGCCAAGCGCGGCGACGCCGAAACAGTTAAATCGTCGGTAACGAAGATCGTCGCCCGTTCATCGGCGTGGCCCGAAGAAGTGCGTGCACAAGTGAACGCTGTCGACACTGCGGCGAAGAGTGGCGATCTCGCCGGAGCCGCAACGCGCACCAGTTTTTTGCGCAACGTGCTGATGCGTTTGCCCGAATATCGTCGCGACCTCGCGATGATCAAACCGCCGCCGGGCGAAGAGGCAGTGCCGTTCACCCATTTTCTAAAACTCGAAGCGCCTGTGTTCCAGGTTGCGGCGCCCGATACCGGCATCACGTTCAAACCCGAGTCTTTAACCGCGGATAAAACGGATTGGATCGGAGCGATCTCGTTGAGTGGTGAAGGTGCGCCAGTGATTGCCACCGCGACTGCGCGCGAAGTGAAATTAGCGAGCGGCGCGACGCTTCCATTTCCCGGCGGAGCGTCAAACACGCCGCCAACAACGCACGGCATCCTGCCAGTCGATTTTAGTTACGACTTCAAAACTGACCTCGTGCTCGCCGGCGACGGCGGCGTCCGTCTGTTTCGCCAGGACAGCCCCTCTGCTTTCACGGACGTGACCGCAGAAACAAAACTGCCGACAACTATTCTCAACAGCAAATACACCGGTGCATGGAACGCTGACATCGAGGCCGACGGCGATCTCGACATTATCCTCGGTTCGACTCAAGGCACTCCGATCGTTTTACGCAACAACGGCGACGGCACTTTTACTGATATTCAACCTTTCGCTGGAGTCTCAGGTCTAAAAGACTTCGCCTGGGCCGATCTCGACGCAGACGGTGACCCCGATGCTGCTCTAATCGACGGCAGCGCAAAGCTGCACGTCTTCAGCAACGAGCGGCAGGGACAATTCACTGATCGATCCGTGCCTATCAGCTCAGCAATCCGTGCCATCAGTGTGCTGGATTTAAACAACGACGGCGTTCTGGATCTGGCAGTCCTGCAGGACGACGGCCGTCTCATCCGCTTGTCTGATAAGGATCACGGCGCCGGCTGGGAAACGGCGGAAGTCGCAAAGGCTGATAACGCACCAGCTTCAAGCGTCCTGCGCGTCGCAGATCTCGACAATAACGGTGGTCTTGATCTGTTGTTGATGCCTGCGACGAGGATCTGGCTCAACGACGGCAATGGCAAGTTCACTGAATTGAACAGTGCCGACTTGCCTGAGCGTATGTTTGACGTCGCTGATCTCAACAACGACGGCCGCCTCGATCTGCTTGTACTTTCGGAAGAAGGCAAACCGTACCAAGGCATAAATGAGAGCTCGAAAAACTATCACTGGCAGATCGTGCGCCCGCGCGCCAGCAACGCCGTCGGCGATCAGCGTATCAATCCGTTTGGCGTCGGCGGTGAAATGGAAATCCGCTCCGGTCTGCTCGTGCAGAAACAACCGATCACCGGTCCGCTGCTTCATTTCGGACTCGGCGACCAGGCGAGCGCCGATGTGATCCGCGTCGTCTGGCCCAACGGAACTGTGCGCGCGGAGTTTGAAGTCAAAGCCGATCAGGAAGTGCTGACTGAGCAGCGTTTGAAAGCGTCGTGCCCGTGGTTGTTTGCTTACAACGGCAAGCAGATGGAGTTTGTAAAAGACGCAGTGCCGTGGGGCTCGGCGATCGGTTTGCGCATCAACACGCTCGGCTCGGCAAAGATCGCCGCGACCGGTGAGTGGTACAAGATCCGCCGCGACCAGCTCGTTCCGCATGACGGCTATTACGACATCCGCGTTACCGCAGAACTTTGGGAAGTTTATTACTACGACTACATCGGCTTGATGCCGGTCGATCATCCTGAAGGCACTGAGATCTTCGTCGACGAGCGGTTCGTCATACCGCCCGCGAAGCTCGGTTTCACAACCGTCGCAACACCGAAACCGATCAAGCAAGCTATCGACGACAACGGCAACGACGTCACGAGCCTGTTGAGCGCGCGTGATGGCAAGGCGCTCGACAACTTTGGGCGTGGTCAATTTCAGGGCTTGACGCGCGATCACTACGTTGAGGTCGATCTCGGCGACGATGCGCCGTCAACCGGACCGCTTTACCTGATCGCGCATGGCTCGATTCACGATACCGAGTCGTCGGTGAACGTCGCGATCACGCAGGGAAATCGCTGGCGCGCACATCCGATGAGCGTTGAAGTGCCGGACGGAAACGGCGGCTGGCGAACGGCGCAGTCAAATCTCGGCTTCCCGGCCGGACGAAAAAAGACGGTTCTATTTAATCTGACTGACCTCTTTAAACCCGGAACGCCGCGTCGCGTCCGCATCCGCACGAACCTCGAAATCTACTGGGATCAGCTCGAATGGGCGGTGGGTCTACCCGATGCGCCCGTGAAGATGGTACGCTTAACGCCTTCGTCGGTTGACCTGCATTATCGCGGCTATTCCGTGGTAAATGGGCCTGAATTCGGCGCCGCCCCAGAAGTGCCGGATTACTACAGGCTTTTCTCAACAAAACAGGCTTGGCGCGATCTCGAGGGCTATTACACTCGATTCGGCGAAGTCAGCGAGCTTTTGCAAGCGATCGACGATCGCTACGTGATCGTGGCGTCAGGCGATGAGATGTCGTTTCGTTTTCCGGCGCAAGCGCCGCCGCCCGCGGGGTATGTGCGCGATTTCATACTAATGGGTGATGGCTGGATTAAGGATGGCGACTACAATTCGACTTTCTCGAAGACGGTGCAGCCGCTTCCATATCACGCGCAGAACGAATATGAAACGAAGCCAGGCAAGCTGGAAGACGAGGTCGTCTACAAACGATTTCCGGAAGACTGGCAGAAGTATCACACGCGTTACGTCGCGCCCGATGTGTTCAGGAATGTATTGAGGAGACAGTAGTTTCTCCCGCGCGAGAAACTTTTATAGGAAATCGGAACATAGATGCGCGGTAAGACGGCCAGAATCATCCTGCTGATCATTTTTGTGGCTTTGATTGCGACGCCGCTTGTGCTCAAACGACTCTCCAGAAATCGCGCGACGGCGAAAACTGATCCCTCGTCCTCTTTATCCCGCTATGGCTTCTATCTTCAGGAAGTCTCGCAAACCGCAAACGTCAATTTCAAACACGAGGCGCCGACGCTCGATCACCGGCTCGATCACATCATGCCGCAGGTCGCATCGATGGGAGCGGCCGTGTCTGTTGTCGACTTCAATCGCGACGGCTGGTCGGATCTTTACGTGACCAACAGTGGCGAGGGAAGTAAGAACGCGCTCTTCAAAAACAATCACGACGGATCGTTTACAGACGTTGCCGCTGATCTCGGCATCGCTGACGTGAATCAACCCGGCACGGGCGTTTCGATGGGATCAGTATGGGGCGACTACGACAACGACGGCTACGAAGATCTTTTCCTGTACAAGTGGGGGCGGCCTGAGCTCTACCACAACGACGCCGGGCAAGAGTTTTCACGCGTCACTGAAAAAGCCGGCTTGCCCGCGTGGGTCAACGCGAACACAGCAGTCTGGTTTGACTACGATCGCGACGGGCGACTCGATCTGTTTCTCGGCGGTTATTACGCGGAAGACATCGACCTCTGGCACTTGAAGAACACGAAGATGATGCCGGAGAGTTTTGAGTACGCGAAGAACGGCGGACGCAAGTATCTCTTCCACAATCTCGGCGATGGAGCGTTCGAAGAGATCAGTCAAAAAGCCGGCATCGACACGCGACGCTGGGCCCTCGCCGCGACCGTCGCCGACCTGCGCGGCACAGGCAATCAGGATCTCTTCATCGCTAACGACTACGGAATCTCCGAGCTCTATTTCAACGACGGCAAGCAGTTTCGCGAAGTTGGAAAAGACACGGGCGTCGGCTTCTCGCCGAAGAGCGGCATGAGCGCGTCGGTCGGAGACATTCTCAACCAGGGTCGCTATTCGATCTACGTTTCGAACATTTCTGAAGAAGGCGTTCTGATTCAGGGGAATAATCTCTGGGTGCCGAGCGAGGGAAGTGGCGGCGACGCGATCAAATACGAGAATCTCGCGCGCGCGATGGACGTTGAGATTGGCGGGTGGAGTTTTGGCGCGCAATTTGGCGATCTCAACAACGACGGCACGCTCGATCTTTATCTCGTGAACGGCTACGTCTCAGCGGATCGCAACCTGAATTACTGGTACGACTTCTCAAAGATCGCCGGCGGCAACTCGACGATCATTTCCGACGCCGCGCACTGGCCCGCGATGGATGGTCGCAGCTTGTCGGGTTATCAACAGAAGAAAGTTTGGCTCAATGATGGGGCAGGGAAGTTTGTTGACGTCGCGCAGGCGGTTGGCGCGAGTGATGTTTTTGACGGGCGCGCGGTGGCATTAGTTGATCTCTGGAATCGTGGCGTGTTGGATGTGGTGGTTGCGAATCAACGCGGGCCATTGTTGATTTATAAGAACAACGTGGCGCAGGAAAATAAGTGGATCGATTTCGAGCTCGAGGGCGCGTCGAGTAATCGCAGCGCGATCGGAGCGGAAGTGAAAGTGTTTTGGGGCGGTCGCGAGCAAGTGCAACACGTTTCGGGCGGCAGTGGCTTCTGTTCGCAAAACCAGCGGCGTCTACATTTCGGCCTCGGCAAAAACCCGCAGATCGATCGCGCCGAGATCCGCTGGCCGTCCGGGAAGATCGATAAGATCGACAAACCAACAGTCGATCAGGTTTACAAAGTTAAAGAATCGGCATGAGTGATTCAACAATCCAATCAGCGAGTCTTGATGTTCCGGTCAGGAGCCGGTTTCGTTTAGATAATCGCTATATCGCGCCGCTCTTCATCACTTTCATACTGCTTGTCGGTCATCTTTTCTACGGCATTCTCGAGAGTTACGAGCGGACGGCGCTGGCGATCGTCGCTGCGATTGTCACCGAGCTCGTGCTGGGACGGATCTTTTATAGCAAGTGGCTCAACCTTTCGAGCGCGTACATTAGCGGCATCAGTGTCGGCATCCTTTTGCGCTCGCCCGCGTTCTGGCCGTACGCGCTGGCCAGCGTGCTTTCGATCATGTCGAAGTACGTGCTGCGCGTGAAAGGGCGGCATCTCTGGAACCCGTCAAACTTCGGTATCTGCGTGTTGCTGTTTCTCGCGCCGGAAACTGTCGCGAGCCTGAGTGTGCAGTGGGGCAACTTCAAATGGCCGCTGATCGTGATCTGGGTGCTCGGCACGATCATCATTTATCGCGCGAAGCGTATTCACATCAGCGCCACTTACGTCGCATCGTTTTTTGCGTTTGCGTTTTTGCGTAGTTGGATCACGGGAGATCCGGTGCAGGCCGAGTTCGCGCCGATCACCGGACCGATGTACCAGCTTTTTGTTTTCTTCATGATCACGGATCCGAAGACGACGGTGAAATCGAAGAAGTGGCAATGCATTGTCGTGTTCTTTGTGGCGTTCGTTGAGATGTTGTTGCGGCTGAATCAGGTAGTGCACGCGCCGCTGTACGCGTTGTTCCTGGTTGGACCAACAGCGATGCTGATCGAGATCTTTTTGGAATCCCGCCGGAAGGTTGCAGTCGCCACTTGAGAACTACAAGATTGTTTAGATAACCACAATTGGATAGAACCAGCAGAAATGGAACAAGTCAGGAAGATTAAGACCCCCGACATAGAACAAGTCAGGAAGAGGGGCTTGCCCCCGCTTGTCCAATCCAAGCAACGGCGGGGGCAAGCCCCTCTTCCTGACTTGTTCCATTTTTGCTGGTCAAATTTATCGATCATCTCTTTCTTTTTAGCGGTTGTTTTTTTGTCTGCGTGCAAACAACCTGCTGCGGTTGCACCAGCCGCGCCCGCATCCGAGACGGCCGCGGCCGTGGCGTCGCCATCGCCGAGCCCGACACCACCACGACCATCAGGCGCGATCGAGTTCACTGACGTCACCTCCGAAGCCGGCATCCGCTTCAAACACAACAGCGGCGCCTTCGGCAAAAAGTATCTTCCGGAAACGATCGGCGCGGGCGGCGCCTTCCTCGACTACGATAACGACGGCTGGCAGGACATCCTGCTCGTCAACTCGATGGATTGGCCCGAGAACAAAAAGCGCAAGTCATTCCCCGCGCTCTATCACAACAACAAAGACGGCACCTTCACAGACGTGACCCAACAGGCTGGCCTCGGCGTCGAGATGTACGGCATCGGCGTCGCCGTCGCCGATTACGACAACGATGGCAACGTCGACATCTACATCACCTGCGTTGGTCCAAATCGTCTCTTTCGCAATCTCGGCGGCGGCAAGTTCGCGGACGTAAGCGCGCGCGCGGGCGTCGGCGATCCAGGCTTCTCGACGAGCGCCGCGTGGTTCGACTACGACAACGACGGCAAGCTCGATCTCTTCGTCGGCAACTACGTCGACTGGTCAGTACAAACAGATCAATATTGCACGCTCGATAACAAGAACAAGTCGTACTGCACGCCGCAGACTTACAAAGGCCAGAGCGCGTCGCTCTTTCACAATCGCGGCAACGGCACCTTTGAAAACGTCACGGCAAAAGCCGGCGTCAACGATCCAGCCGGAAAAACTTTAGGCGTCGCTGTGCTCGATTACGACGACGATGGCTGGATGGATCTCTTCGTCGCCAACGACACTGAGCCAAACAAACTCTATCGAAACAATCACAACGGCACCTTCACTGACAACGCCGTACTCGCAGGCGTTGCGTTCAGCGAGGCCGGCACTGCGCGCGCCGGGATGGGCGTCGACGCCGCCGATTACGACGGCTCGGGCAAACAGAGCCTCGTGATCGGAAACTTCACCAACGAGAGCATCGCGCTGTATCACAACGATGGCTCGGGACTGTTCACTGACGAAGCGCCCTCGTCCGGAATCGGCAAGATGTCAGCACAATCGCTGACCTTCGCCTGCTTCTTCTTCGATTACGATCTCGACGGCTTGCTCGACATCTTCGCCGCGAACGGACACGTGTCCGACGACATCAGCGTCGTGCAGCCGACAGTGAAGTACGCGCAGCCGCCGCATCTCTTCCACAATCGCGGCAGGAAAAAGTTTGAAGAAGTAACGGCGAAACTCGGTCGCGCTTTGAACCGCGCGATCGTCGGTCGCGGCGCTGCTTACGGTGATTTCGATAACGACGGCGACCTCGATCTGCTCGTTACGACCAACAACGGTCCGGCGCGTTTGCTTCGTAACGACAACGCGAATCAGAACGATCTGCTGCGTGTGAGAACTGTCGGCGCGCGCGCGAATCGCGATGGCATCGGCGCGAAAGTTGTCGTGAAGACTTCGAAAGGCAACCGCGTTTTCGGCATGGTGCGCACGGGCTCGAGCTACTGTTCGCAGTCTGAGCTGCCGTTGACGTTTGGTCTCGGCAAGCCTGAAGACGGAACGACTCTGACCCTCGAGATCACCTGGCCCGGCGGTCAGAAGGACACGATCAGCAACCTCAAACCCAACCAGTCAATTGTGGTTCAGGAAGGAAAAGGCGTTACCGCGCAGGAACCAATTATCTTCGTCCACACACCCCCGGCGCCATCACCGGCACCGACGCCGAGCTCCTAGTTCCCCTTGCTCAGCTTTTCGGCGTCTTTCTTAATATGGCCGCTGAGCTGAATGAGACTCTCGAGGTCGTGACGCGCGCGCGGCAATTGCGCGGCGTCGACTGTGTTTGGATTCTCGATGATGGGATTAGTGACAAAGCTCCGGATCTCTTTGCAGAGTTTTATCAGCGAATCCTTAATCTCCGCGTCTGGCTGCAGTTTTACAGGCGCATCATCAGCCGTGGGATGCAGCACCAGCGTCGACTGCACTCGACTCGCGCGTTTCTTGATCTCCGCCGCTGCTTCGGAAACAAAGTGGTAATCGAGATCTTTTTTCGAATCAAGCGCGCGGGCGATTTCGTTGTGCAGAGTCAGGATGCGCGTGAAGTCTTCTTCAGTCTGCGCCATCATCGCTTTGATTTGACGCTCATCTTTCGGTGTGACTATGTCGTGTCCGAAGTTCCTGAGCTGATATTCACGACGACTCATGTCCTGCTGGCGCATGCGATCGGCATTCATTCTTTGCTCGATCGGTGGCGGGCCGCCGGGCGGCGAAGATTGAGATAAAACAGGGGCTACGAAAAATAGGAGGAGGATAAGCGCGTTCATTAAGCGATTCATGGCAAGCCTCCCGATTTTGAGTGGAGCTTAGTATACATCCACAGATTACACAGACGCCATAAAATCTGCGTAATCTGTGGATAACTACAAAAGCAGTTGACGGATTGTTTGCTATGTACTAATTATTCTTATCGATTACCCATTTGCAATCTGGCCCCGCTCCTTCTAACTTCCTTCCTTGGGCGTACGGCGCCGGCGGTTTTGCGGTATGCGACGAATAGACTTAAAGAAAGCAAACGTAGCGCGTTCCAACACGATCCGCGATATCAATCGTCAGATCGTCCTCAACTACGTTCGCGAGCGAGGGCCGATATCACGCGCTGAAATTGCTCACGAAACAGCGCTGCAACGTTCCACAGTTTCGCTGATCGTCGAGGAATTACGCATCGACGGTTTGATCGAAGAAGTCAGCGGTGAATCGACAGGTGGACGCCCGCCGATCCTTCTGTCGCTGCGCACGGCAGACGCTGTTGCGATCGGTGTGGATCTCGGCACGACGCGCACGATCGTGGCGACCAGCGATCTGGCCGGCCGTGTGTTGGACCAGGAAGAGTTTGAAACTAATCCCGACGCCGAGATAACAACTAAAGAGATTATCGATCGCGCGAAAAAGTTTATCCGTCGAAACAACGGCACTCTCGAAGGCATCGGCGTTAGTCTTCCCGGACTCGTCGATCCGGAAGGCACGGAATTGTTTATTCCCACTTTCCAGTGGCGCGACTTACCACTCGCCAGTCAAATCAGCGACGCAACCGGATTGCCCGTGACGATGGACAACGACGCGAATGCTGCGGCGCAAGCTGAGCTGTGGTTCGGACGACCGGAGATTCGCGCCGTGCGAGACTTTATTCTCGTGCTCGTTGAAGGCGGCGTCGGCACGGGGATCGTTTTCGACGGCCAGGTCTATCGTGGTGAAAACGGCGCGGCTGGTGAGTTCGGACACATGACGATTGGCCAGGGCGCGCCGGTCGCTTGCGCCTCAGGTAGTCGTGAGTGTTGGGAAGCTTTTGCTTCCGAACGCTCTGCGCTTGCGCGCTACAAGAATTTATCCGGCGAGCGGAACGGTGCTGCGAGTACAGACTTCGGGGCGCTGATCGATCTCGCGTTGAGTGGTGAAGGTCCGGCGCGCACCGCTTTGAAAGAGACGGCTAACTATCTCGGCATCGGCATCGCCAACCTGATTCGCGGTCTCGCGCCTGAGGCGGTGATCGTCGGTGGTCCAATCGTCCGCGCGTGGCCGGTGATCTCGTCGGACATCAAGCACAGTGTCGAGGCCACGATATGTCGCGGCTTGCCATCGACTCGGATCATCGCTTCCACACTTGGCCCAGAGCCCACTCTGATGGGCGCTCTCAGCCTCGTTCTAGCAAGTAAATTTGCTTCAGTTTCCGTTACTTAAGCCTGCCATCATTGTTGGCTCTCTGAACAAAGTCGTCTCGGTTTAAATTTTACTGATAGAGAAGTCAAAAATTTCTTGACAAGGATACGGATTAGTATTAAAAACTTTTGCTAGCCTCTGCAACAAAGTAACACTCAGACAATTTAGGCTTGGATTTACTCTCTGGGGTCCGGCGGGCGATAGATGAATTCTTGGATTTCACTTCAGAAATACTGAGGAGGTGTTGTATGTCGTTCAGGTCATGGGTGCAGGCGTCAATTCTCCTGCTGAGTATTGGTCTGCTTGTCGGCGTGCACGCCCAGTCGAGCACAACCGGTAACATCACCGGCACGGTGAGAGACCCGCAAGGCGCTGCGGTGCCCAAAGCGGAAGTCACGATCACTGATGAGAAGACTGGCACGTCACGTATGGTCAGGGCGACCGAGGACGGCTTCTACAACGCCACCAGCTTACCTGCCGGTACCTATAGCATCAGCACCTCGCCGTCGGGATTCAAGAAAACCGTTTCGACGGGCGTCGAGCTTCACGTCAATGAAAACAAGACTGTGAACCTCGATCTCCAGGTGGGCCAGGTAACGGAAACGGTTACGGTCACCAGCGAGCAGGCTCCGGTCGAGTTACGCAGCGGTGAGGTCAGCAGCCTGATCTCAGAGAAGCAGGTAACAGAGCTGCCTCTCAATGGTCGCAACTACGCGCAGCTTGCATTGATGGTGCCCGGTGTTTCTCCAGTCACGCAGGCAGGCGCGGGGGGCGCCTTTGCGACTAGTGGAACCGGACTCAACGCGGGCGTCGACATGTCGGTCAACGGCAACCAGTCGAATGCGAATCTGTGGACGGTTGACGGCGTCAACAACATGGACGTCGGATCGAACCGCACGTTGCTTGTGTTTCCGTCAATAGACTCGATTCAGGAGTTTCGTGTTGAGCGCAACAGCTTCAGTGCAGAGTTTGGCCAGGCGCAGGGTGCGGTGGTCAACCTGATCACGAAGGGCGGCAGTAATGATTTTCACGGCAGCGCGTTCGAGTTTTTCAGAAACGATTCGCTGAATGCCAACAACTTCTTCCTGAACCGCGCGGGCCAGCCGAAGCCGCAGTTGGACTACAACAACTACGGCGGCAACTTCAGTGGTCCAATCGTCAAGAACCGGGTGTTCTTCTTCTGGTCAGAGGAGTGGCGGCGTGAGCGTCGTGGCCAGGTGCTTTCAGCGCACGTGCCGACCGCGGCCGAGAAGACGGGTAATTTCAGCGGAGCATTAACAGGGCCTGTGCCGCGCGATCCAGCGACGTGCCGTCAGGAACCCGATCCAACGCCCGCAGATCCAACTCATACCAAGCTTGTTTGCGATCCGTTCCCGGGCAATCGTATCCCGGCGAACCGCCTCAGCCCGGCAGGGTTGGCGTTCGTGAAGCTTTTCCCGGATCCGACTGGACCGGGAGTTGGTGACTGGGCAACGTCGGCACTGCAGCCGATCGACACTCGCCAGGATCTCATTCGTGGCGATATCACGATCAATGACAAGACAAACCTGATGGTGCGTTATATCAATGAGAAGTGGACGCACCTTGGCGCAACCGGCAACTTCTGGGGCGACTCTTCGTATCCGACGCTCGCGTCTGATTGGAATCAGCCGAGCCACAGCTTCGCCGTTAAGTTGACGAATACGATCACGTCGAAGGCCGTCAACGAATTTCAGTTTTCGATCGCCGGCAACGACATCATCATCACCACTGCGCCTGAGACGCAGGCGTTGCAGGATGAAATCGCTTCCAAGATTCCTAGCGTCTTCCCGCACGGCGGCGACGGTCTGATTGGCGGTACCGTTCCTTCGCTTTTCTGGGGTGCAGGCGGTTACTCGAATATCTGGCACCAGGCGCCGTGGGCCAATCGCGAAGATCTATATATCTGGAAAGACGACTTCTCCCTCGTTAAGGGCGCGCACGAGTGGAAGTTCGGCGGCCTCTTTAGTCACAACTTCAAAGACGAGCCGGGCAGCGGCGCCGGTGGCGGCAATCAGCAGCTTACGATTCAGGGATGCGGCGAGCAGACGTTGAACTGCATTGCCGACCTGCTGCTGAAAGATACGGTGCTGCTCAACTACTCCGAAATCGCCAGCACGGAAATCGCGGAAGGCCGTTGGCAGGACATGGAGTTCTACGGGAACGACACGTGGAAGCTGCACCCGCGCGTAACGTTGACCGCAGGCCTTCGTTACTCGGTGTTCAGGCCGGCGTGGGAAAAAGACAATCACATCTCGAATTTCTTCCCGTCGCTCTACAACGGAACCGACTTCAATACCGGTCTCGTAACTGCTGACGAAGCGGTCGCGATGGGATTGTCACGATCGACCATCAACACTTGGAAGAATGGCTGGCAGCCTCGTGTCGGTCTTGCCTGGGACGTTTGGGGAACTGGAAAGACTGCCGTTCGACTCGGTTTCGGACGCTACACGAGCCGCTCCAACGTCATCGAAGATCTCCTTCGCATGTCGGGGAATCCACCCTGGACCACGACCGTCAGCGCCGGTTCAGGCTGGAACGGTCTTGGTACGACATTGGCTAACTGTCCGACCTGCCGCAGTCTCGACACGATCAACCCGGGACTTAAAAACAACGTTGCCGGCGTGAATCCAAATGCCGGTTTCGCCGCAGTCGATCCGAACTTCAGGCCACCTGAGAGCTACCAGTGGAACCTGACGATTTCGCATCAGCTACTCAAAGATACGACGCTGGAAGCTTCCTACATCGGTAATCACGGCCTGCATATCTGGCGGCGTAACGTGAACCGTAACGACATCGCACCGGGCCTGGCGTGCCGTGGTAGTGCCTGCGACGGTAGTACTGACCCCGCGAGACTTCAGATTGCACGCGCCGGACTGAATATACCGAGTCCGAAGACAGGTAAGGTTCAGGACCAGGGTGCGTTGATTGCCGATAATCGCCTCTTACGCGGCGTTGGCAATATCACCACCGACGAGTCGAATGGTAACTCCAGCTACCATGCGATGCAGTTGTGGCTCAACCGTCGCTTTAGCGATAAGCTCGCATTCCAGGTTGCCTATACGTGGGGCCACGCGATCTCAGACGTCGCCCTAACCTCGTTCACTAACGCGACGAGCGATCCTTTCAACTTCGCCAGCGATAAGGGCGATGCCGATCTTGATCGACGACATACTTTTGTAAGTAACGTCGTCTACGTGCTGCCCTCGTTTCAAAGTTGGGGCAAGGCGGCCCAGTTTGCGCTCGGTGACTGGCAATTGAATGCGATTGGCTCTTACTTCGGTGCGACTCCGGTCGACATCACGGATGGCGCCAATACGCTCGGTACTGCAAGTGCCGTAGGGCAGCGTCCGAATTACACCGGCGCACCGCTTTATCTGAGCGGCGATCCAACCAGACACCTGAATCCTGCTGCCTTTGCCACACCAGCGCCCGGCCAGCTCGGAACGTTGGGCAAAGGTGCGGTGCGAGGTGTGCCAATCACGAATATCGATTTCTCGATGTCGAAGAATTGGAGATTCAAGGAGCGTTATGGATTCCAGTTCCGTGCGGAATTCTTCAACATCTTCAACCACCCGAACTTCGTTGGTTACGATCTTGATATCCGAAACTCCACGTTCGGCACCCTGAATTCAACTCAGGCGTCGCGCGAGATTCAACTCGGTATCAAGTTTACCTTCTGATATACTCCCCGCAGTTCGAAACCATGACGAAGTGCTGAGTGATTTTTCACTCAGCCTTCGTCTGTCTTTTGCCTTAACGGGCACATAAGTCACACAAGTGTTCAGGGCTTTTACGAAGATCTTATGTTTTGTGCTTTTTGTGCCTTTGTGTGGCTACTCTTCGATCTGCGCCTTCCAAAGCGATCTCTTTCGTAAACACTACGAAGCGGCTAACGCGGCTCATCGCGCCGGTAATTTCGATGCCGCCGAAGCGGAGTTCAAAGTCATCCTCGGCCAGGCTTACGAAACACTCGGCAAGATCTACTCTGCTGAGGGTAAATACGAAGCCTCAGTTGCCGCATTCGAATCCGGCAACGCCAACCGTCCCAACTCGAACGCCGCTTTAATCGATCTGTCGATCGCTTATTTTCATCTCGGGCAATTCGCAGAAGGCATCAAGCCGCTCCAGCGTGTACTTGCCACTGACACACAAAACCCGATCGCTCTTCACATGCTCGGCAAGAGCTATTTCATGATGGGCGAGTTTGATAAAGCCGCTCGCGCGCTGCAGCAGACATTGAAGATATCGCCGCTCGATTATGACGCCGAGTACACGCTCGGTCTCTGCTATCTGAAACAAAAGGACTTGCCCCAGGCACGACAACTTTACGAACGAATGGCCGGCCGTTTAGGTAATCGTCCGGCGTTGCGTGTCTTGATCGGGCGTGCTTACCGCGAGACGGGTTTCCTGGCTGAGTCGATCGACGAGTTCAAAAAAGCGATCGCGCTCGATCCTAAATTTCCGCGTGTTCATTACTACCTCGGCCTGACGTACTTATATAAGGACGGCGCCGCGCGGATTCCCGACGCGATGGAAGAGTTCAAGATCGAGCTCGCGGCGAATCCGGAAGAGTATTTCGCCAACTTCTATCTCGGCATCCTCTACATCATGGATCGGAAGTTCGAGCCCGCGATCGGGCTGCTCGAAAAAGCAGTCGCTAAGCAGCCGAACAATCCCGATCCCTATTTTCATCTCGGCCAGGCTTACCAGGGCGCAAACAGGTACAAAGAAGCGGTCGAGGTATTGCAGAAGTCGATCGCGCTCACGCCCTCGCTCGGGCACAACGATTACCAGGTG
>Ga0207710_10000430_pt1 | contig 27456 bp, 19 predicted proteins | sample KBSS24metaG_FD_184400 | JGI IMG/M metagenome (GOLD analysis project Ga0207710, IMG submission 184400) | Switchgrass rhizosphere microbial communities from Kellogg Biological Station, Michigan, USA - KBS S2-4 metaG (SPAdes) (version 2) | ecosystem: Host-associated > Plants > Roots > Rhizosphere...
CACTACGAACTCGGGATCGACACCGCCCCGCACACACGGCTGACAGCCGCGTTCACCGAGCTCACCCTCGCGATCTGATCACCCGCTCGACAGCGTCAACCATGCCCTGCCATCCCGCAATGCAACAGACCCCCCTCGTCGGGTCGAGGCGACTCGCGGCCCCGCGGCCGGCACACCGGCGCGGGGCCGCGAGCCGCGACGATCGCGGGTCCGTCCTCCTTCAGTGTGAACGGTTGGCCGCGAACGCGGTCAGCTCGGTCAGGGTGAAGGCCGCCGCGTGGTTCACGGCGACCGCGGAGATGATCTCCCGGGCCCGACCCACGTGGCGCTCGGCGGAGGCCTCGGTGAAGTCCCGGCCGCCCGCGTCGTCGATGAGGTGGGCGGCGGCGCGCAGATCCTGCTCCGAGCGGGGCGTGCGACCGTCCGGGTCGAGCAGGGTCAGCAGCCGCGGGCTGGCGGCGGAGCTGCCGGTGAGCACCGAGATGACCGGCAGGGTCTTCTTGCGCTGACGGAGATCGTTGAACACGGGCTTGCCGGTGACTGCCGGGTCGCCCCAGATGCCGAGCAGATCGTCGACCGCCTGGAAGGCCAGGCCGAGGTGCCGCCCCATCTCGTCCAACGCGACAACGACCTCGGTCGGCGCGCCGCCGAGCAGGGCGCCGAGGCCCGCCGCGCAGCCGAGCAGCGCGCCGGTCTTCGCCCCGGCCATGTCGCTGTACTCCTCGACGGTCACCGCCCGCGGCCCCGTCCAGGGGCGGGTCTCGAAGGAGAGGTCCTGGGCCTGACCGTTGACGAGCTCGATCAGGGCGTTCGAGACGGCGGCCATGGCCGCGTCCCGGGTCTCGGCGCCCGCGGAGCGGGCCAGCGAGTCCAGGGCGAGCGCCAACAGGCCGTCGCCGACCAGCACCGCGGGGCCGATGCCGTAGGCCTTCCACACGGCATCCCGATGCCGTCGCTGTTCGTCACCGTCCATGATGTCGTCGTGCACGAGCGAGAAGGCGTGGATCAGCTCCACCGCCACCGCTCCCGCGACGGCGCTCTGCGGGGAGGCGCCGACGATCTGGGCGGAGAGCACGGCGAGGGCCAGTCGCAGTCCCTTGCCGCCGCCCTCCCGGGGCGTGCCGTCGACGTCGCGCCAGCCGAAGCTGAACTCGGCGATCTCGCCGATCTCCGCGGGCAGCCGGTGGACGGCGTCGCGCAGGGCCGGCGTCACCAGCTGCCGGCAGTAGTCGAGCGCGTCCTGCAGGTTCGACGGCGTGCCGACGTCCGGCGCGGCGCTCATCGGGCGTCCGACAGCGCGAGGTCGGGCCGCGCCGCCAGGTGCCCGCGGGGCTCGGGAACCATCTGCAGCGGCCCGGTGCCCAGGGACGCGCGGGGCACGGCGGTGCCGGCCTTCGCGCCGGGAAGCGTGCGCAGGCGCCACCGCGAGGCGATGCCCGCGAGCGTGATCGTGGTCTCCGCCGTCCCCAGCGTGTCGCCGATGCACTTGCGGCTGCCGCCGCCGAAGGGCAGGTTCGCCGAGCGGGGCAGGAGCGCGGCGCGCTCGGGTAGCCAGCGGTCGGGATCGAAGACGTCCGGGCTCTCGTACGTCGCCGGGTTGTGGCCGAGGGCGTAGGGGCTGTAGAAGACGATGGTGCCGGGCTCGATGCGGCGGCCGGCGAGCTCGGTCTGTCGGGTGGTCGTGCGGGTCATCAGCCAGGCGGGCGGATACTTGCGCAGCGTCTCGGTGATCACCCGTGTGGTATAGGGCAGCTGGCGCAGGTCCTGGAACCCGGGCACCCGGCCCTGAAGCACGGTGTCGAGCTCCGCGTGCAGCCGCCGTTCGATCTCGGGATGGGTGGCCAGGGTGTGGAACGCCCAGGCCATCGTGTTGCCGGTCGTCTCCGTGCCACCGATGAGCAGGGTCATCACCTGGTCGTGGATCTCCCGGTCGGTCAGTCCCTCGCCGGTCTCCTCGTCGCGGGTGTTGACCAGGATCGACATCAGGTCACCGGTGTCCACCGCGCCCGAGCGCCGGTAGTCGGCGACGGTCTCCCGGATCAGTTCCCGCATGCGCACCCGCACCTGCTCGAAGTCGCGGTTATGCGGGGTGGGCAGCTTCTCCAGCAGGCCGGTGGGTGCCATCATCCGGCGGTACACGCCCCGCATGATCACCGGCATGCAGTAGGCGACCTCGTCGATCGTCCGACGGCCCGCGGTGGTGGAGAACATCGTCCGCGCGGTGATCTTGAGCGTGAGCCCGTGCATCGCCTCGCTGACGTCCAGCGGCTCGCCCGGTCGCCACGAGGCGAGTTCGGCCTCGACCTCCTCGCCCATCAGCGCGATGTAACGGGGTACTCGCGCATGGTGGAAGGCCGGCTGCAGCAGGCGGCGCTGCCGGCGGTGCGGCTCCCACGCGGAGCTGACCAGGCCGTCGCCCACCAGCAGCCGCGCCTTCTCGAACAGCGGACCGCCCTTGTCGAACGTGCGGGAGTCGGCGAGCACCTGCTGAGCAAGTTCGGGCTGGTGCGCGAGGTACGCCCGCTTCGGCCCGATCCGGATCTCCACGAGGTCGGCGTCCGTCGGCAGCTGCTCCAGGAACTCCAGCGGACGACGCCACAGCTGCAGGGCGTGGCCGAGCACCGGCACCGCGCCGGGGGCCAGGACCACCTTCGGGGCGGACGCGGCGCCCGCGGCGGACGCCGAAGGACGGGTCTCGTCGGCGACAGCAGCGGTTCCGGCAGCGGTTCCGGTGGCGGCGTCGGCGGTGGCGGTCCGGGTGGCCCCGGGGGCCGCGATGACGGGTGCCGACACGCCCGCCGGATACGGCTGCTCCCGGAACCGGGTGACGGGGGCGTGGAGGTCGACCCAGCCGGAGGTGGTCCCGTCCCACGCCGACCCGTCGCCGAAGTACCGCGGCGTGAGGTACTCGAACTCCTGGCTGCCTCCCATCAGGAAGTCCAGGCCGCTCAGGTAGCGGCGCACGTCCTCGCGTTCGCCCGCCGGCCCCGCCAGCACCTCGTCGCGGGCGCTGATGTATGCCCGCTCGTGCTCCCCGACCAGGTCGCACAGCCGGTCCACGGCCTGCTGCAGGCCGAGCCCCTCCCGCTCGACCAGGACCCGTACGACCGTCATCTTGTCGTCCTGCGAGTGCTCCTTGCGCCAGGACAACAGGTCGTTGATGATGATCATTTGACGGCGGCAGTGCAGGTGCACCTCGTCGAACTGCGTGATGAACCCGGTCATGTCCACTGCGGCGCCATACTCCGTCATCAGTTCGATGAAGTCGCAGCCGAAGCTGTCGAGCCGCACGGTCATGCACGCCTCGTAGTCCGGCACCTCGTCGCTCAGCTTGGCCTGGATCTCGGCGGCGCAGCCCCGCAGGAACGCCTCGAGGCTCGCCGCGAAGCGCTTGATCTGGGCCGCGCTCAGGCCCGGACTGATCCGCCGCCACAGGTCCTGCCCGGCGCGGCCGTAGGGAAAGCCGGGGTTCGGGGGCAGCTCGCCGTCGAAGTCGGCCAGGATCCGACCGAAGACCTCCCGCGCGGCCTGCGCACTGGCGCCCAGCGCGGTGCGGTCCGAGACGAAGCTGTCGATGACCGTCACGTACTGGTACCAGTCGGCGATGTCGAGCGCGCGCTGGTATTCGGCGTGCGGGACGGTCAGCGGACCGTAGATGCCGTTGCGCTGCCGCAGGAAGTACAGCAGGTCCGACTCGCTCGCGAAGGTGTCCGCCAGGAAACGACGGATCCAGCCGTTCGAGGCGATCTCGATCTGGGCGGCCTGCGGATGATAGGCGTACGGCAGTAGTCGGGGCAGCTCCGGCAGGAAGAACTCGGTGACGCCTGTGAGGGAGGATTCCGGCATCGCGCAGTCCCTTCTTCGGTGGCGCAGGGGCCGGCGACCGGGGGACGAATCCCGGTGCACCGGGAAAGCCGGCGGAGATGAACCGGCCCACCCGGTGCGGACCGGGTCGGAAAGCGGTTCGGACCCGTCCGGCCCGAGGTGGGAACGGCCCCGTGGGCCGCGGAACTCGGCGGAGGGAGGGGCTCCGCGGACATCGCCCCGCTGCCGTGCGACCCGGCGAACCGTCCGCCGAGGCGCGCAGAAGCAGGAGTTTCTCGCCGTGCAGCCTGCTGATGTCAGGATGCTATGGGCACAAATCAACGCTTGTACAAGGGGTTTCCCGTCCTACGGAACGCATCGGACGCGGTCGATTCGGCCGGCACCTCGGCAGTGGCCCACAGCGGGGTGACCATCGCCGGGTCGCAGGTCTCGTCGACGATCCACCGCACCATCCGGCGCAGCGGCTCGATGGCATCCTGCGGAAGCGCGGTGTTGCCGGCGGCGGCGTATCCCAGGGAGGTGAGCCGTTGGGCACCGCGCAGCGCGAGCGGTTCCCGCAGCTGCCGTTTCAGTGCCTCCGGATAGACGCCGATCGTCTGGGTGTAGGCGTTGACGTGCGCAAGCGCGGCCATCGGGGTGTCGACGGGCACGATGTTGGCTACCCGCCCGGACAGCAGCGGATGGAAGTCCACGGGTTCGCTCAGGTGCGAGACGATGACCGCCCCCTCGTTGCCGCTGCCGCCGACGACTCGGTAGTACTCCGGACTGGTGCGCAGGGCGGACAGGTGGGCGCGCAGCTCGGGATCGAAGTGCCTGACCGGCGTGCTGACGGCGGCCGGCAGCCGCTGGATCTCGTCGTGGACCAGCTGGCCGAGCCGGTCGGCGCGGGCCAGCCCGGCGGCGTCGGTACCGGTGACGGCGTAGATCACCCGCGCGTTGAGGCAGCCGAGCTGGTTGAGCGCGCCGACGTCGGTCGCGGTCCGGCGCGCGACGTCGGCCAGCGTCGAGGCATCGGTGAACGCCTCGGCACCGATCACCGTGGCGCTGCGCTTCGGATCCAGGGCGACGAGTTCGAGGCCCGGCTGCAGGTAGCGGGTGATGTGCCGCACCGAGGCGAGGCCACCCCAGGCGACGATCTTCTCCAGGTTGGTCGGCCGGTAGAGCCGCCGCTCGAACTCCGCCGAGCCGCCCTTCCAGTAGGCGACCGACAGGTGCCGGGTGATCGGGTGGTCCGGGGCGATCTCAATCATCGTCCGGGCGATGGCCAGGGCGGAGAGCGGGTCGTTCGACGGCAGCTTGAGCACGGCGTCGCTGCGGGTGATCGCGTTGCGCACGATCGTCAGCGCCGCCACCAACGGGCTGTTGCCCGCGATGATGTGCACGGCCCGCGCGCCCATCGCCCGGATGGCGGCCGTCCGCCCGTCCGACATCGTCAGCTCGACCCAGCCGTCGAGCCGGTCGATGCCGATGGCGGTGTCGGCGACCTCGCGGACCGTGTCCGCCGCGAACAGCGCGGGCAGCTGCTCGTAGGCGGAGCGCACCAGCGGCGGGGTCATGTCCGACCAGTGCACCGAGTGCTCCAGCGCCGCCGCGAGGCGGTCGTTGCGGTCCGGGTGCAGGTGCTCGCCGAGCCGCGCCAGGTAGTCGACGATCTCGTCGAAGGGCAGCGCCTGCAGCGCGCCGAGCGCGCCCGGATCGCGCAACGGCAGCTCCGGGAGCAGCCGCTCGGGGTCCGGGGCCAGGAAGGAGGGGTTCGCGCCCCGGCCGTCGAAGCGGGTGAGGTCGTCGAGCACGATCCGGCCGCGGATCACGGCCGGGATGGCGAGGTCGGTCACCTGTGGCTCCGTCTCCCCTCACGCCGGCGGCGCGAGGCGTCAGACCAGCTCCGACGTGAGGAAGTCCAGGGCGTCGCGCTGGGCGCTCTCCGTGGCTGCGCAGCTGATCTTGTCGTCGCCGCCGGCCCGGTCGCCGTAGCGCTCGATGGTCGCCCCGAGGCTGGGGCTGGCCAGGCCGCACGGACACGGCGACCAGTCGGCGCTCACCTCGTCGCCGGTCACGAAGCCGCCCCAGTAGGTGTCCGCGAGCAGGTCGAAGAACGCCGCCCGGCCGGTGCGCACCCCCTGGCGGGGCAACACGGTGCCGTCCTGCGGGTCGAGGACGAACAGGATCGTCGAGGGCTCGATGTGGTATCGACCGTGCGCGCACCGCATGTGCGTCGCCATGATCTCGGACATCGCGTAGCAGTGCCGCAGCCGCGGCACGCCGGTGAACCGCTCGATCACCTGCTGCCACCCGTCCGGCAGCGCGACGCCCTTGGCTCCGCCGCCGCCGACGACCGAGGACTCCGGGGAGAAGATGCCGGTCAGACCCTGCTCGCCGGCCTGGCGGGCGAGTTCGTACGCGGTGCTCCAGGAACCCATGAACAGCACCCGCTCGCCGCGCAGCCGCTCGACCAGCCGGGCCAGGAACGCCGACCGGCCCGCGACCATCTCCTGCTGGGCCCGGTCGAACTCGGCCCGGCGGGCGCGCAGCGCCGGCCCGGGATCGAGCGTGTCGGCGTCCCCGCGAGCCTGGGCCGCGTGCAGCCGACCGGCCAGGAAGAGCACGTCCGAGCTCATCCGGCCGGGATGCAGGGCGTGGAACCGCTGCTCGCCACCCGCCACATGCCGGACCAGGTGGTCGGCGAACTGCATGATGGCGCTGCCGCCGAAGCGGAAGGCGGGCCAGACGACGTGCCGGTAGCGGTCCGTCCCGACCGCGAACGGGTCGAGACCGGGTACCAGGCCGAGCCGCGCGGTGCGGAACATCCGGTCCGCCTCGCCGGTGGTGCGCGGCAGGAACGACATCGTTCCGGTGGTGCCGGACGAGTGGACCGGGCGCAGGTCCGTCTGCCCCTGCAGTGCCTGCAGCCAGTCGTCGACGCCCACGCAGCCGGCGACGTCGACGGCGCTCAGGTCCCGGACGGTGAGCCGGTCGAGCCAGCGGGTGAGCCGGTCGAACCGGCCGTCGGTCACCAGCGAGACGGGATAGGACTTGTAGACGGTGTGCTGGAAGAGCAGCGGTGCCACGTCGTCCAGCCGCTCGAGCGCGGTGACGCCCTGATCGTCGGCCATGGCCCGCAGGACCGCGATCCGGTCCCGCAGCTCGGTGAAACGCAGCCGTAGCGCGGCCGTCTGGAGCTCGGTCAGCTCCCGACGCGGCACGGCGTGCATCGCCGGGTAGGAGTGACCGAAGAACCCTGCAGGGTCATCGGCGAACCGGCGAGCATCGCTGTCGGTGGTCAAGGGGGCGCCTTCCGTCGCATATCGGTCGAGGACGCGGAACCCTGCAGACCGTATGTGTCGCTGCGGTGGGCGGCCAGGGCGCTGTTCCGTACGCCGGGACGGGCGTTGCGCGTCCCGGCGGCGCCCCGCAGTCCTCGCCCCCGCAGTCCACGCCCGCGCAACCCGCGCCCGCCGCGGCCTGCGGGCCGGTCCGGCGACGGCTCAGCCGGCCGACTGCTGGAGCGGATCGGCGGCGAGGGACTTGCGCGGCCGGCCGGGGCCCCGGCGATGGGCGGCGAAGCGCTCGATGGTGGTGCGGCACCACAGCCGGCGCCCGTCGAGCATGAGGTCGGCGGGTGGGAACCGACCGCGCGAGACCAGTTTGCGGATCGCGGCGTCGGTCACGCCCAGCATCTCGGCGGCACCGCGCGAACCCACGAGCTTGCTCTCGGGGCCGGTCCCGGCGGTCGAACTGTCTGAAGGCATGTCAGCATCCTCGATGCGGCGGTCGGCTGGCGGCCGGGATCGGTCCTGGCTGAACGGACGGCCGGACATCGCACCATGCCTGCGCCTCCTTGCCCACTGGTGAGAAGCCGGTCGAGTCGCCTGCACCGCAGGATATCAGCGTGCCCCTGCCGCACCGCTGGATTCATCCCGCTCCAGCCGGGGCCGGCGGGCGCCGAGCGGCGGTCGATTATGGTCCGAGAAGTGTGACAGTTAACGAGAAAAATGTCACGGGAATAGCTCCATTAATGTCCCGTGACACGTCTCGACAGGACTTGACAGCGGCTTAGTCAGGCGATGTGCTGGGGTCCCCCGTGCCTGTCCAAGACCGAGGAATCCACGATGCCCGAAGATGGTCCCGGAACTGCGCAGTGGACGGTCGACGAGATTTTCGACCCGCAGTCGGCGCAATTCATGTCCTGCCCCTACGCCGCGTATGCCAAGGCCCGCGCGACGACGCCGGTGGCCCACCACCGCGGATTCGATGAATGGATCGTGACCGGCCGCGAGGAACTGCTCGCGGTGCTGCGGGAGAGTGAGCGTCTGACCAGCCGACACAACCTCGACGGGCACGTCCCTCTGGCTCCGCGGGCCCGCGCCGTGCTGGAGCGCACGCTTTTCTTCCAACCGGCGCTCTACAACGTGAGCGGGCCCGAGCACAGCCGTTTCCGGACGTTCGTCAGTGAATACTTCACCCCGCGCGGGCTGCGGTTGCTCGAACCCTCGATCCGCGCGATCGCCCGGGAGCTGGCCGGCGGGCTGTCCGCGTCGGGGACCGGCGACCTGCTGCACGACTTCGCCTATCCGCTGCCGTACACGGTGATCAGTGAGGTCCTCGGCGTGCCCGCCGCCGACCGCGCGACGGTCAAGGAGTGGAACAACGCCTGGCTCGCCCTGCAGGTGGTGCCGCTGCCGGCGGACCAGCAGACGGCGATGGCCGAGGGGCTGCTCGCCTACGAGGAGTACCTGCGCGCGTTGCTGCTCAGCCGGGCGGGCCAGGAGGCGGCGCCGGACGGCGGCGGGACGGACCTCGCCGCCGGGCTGTACCGGGCCACGCTCGGTGACGAGCCGCTGTGCACCCTGGACCAGGCGGTCGTCTCGCTCCGCTTCATGATTGCGGCTGGGCACGAGACGACGACCAACCTCATTGCCAACGCCGTCCACCAGCTGCTGGCCGGGCCGGAACGCTGGCAGGCGCTGACCGCGGACCCGTCGCTCGCCGCCGTCGCGGTCGAGGAGACGCTGCGCCACGACTCCTCCGTTCAGGGCGCGCTGCGCGTCGCCACCGAGCCGGTGCGGATCGGGGACGTGGATCTGCCCGCCGGCTCCCGGGTGCGCGTGATGTTCGCGGCGGCCGGCCGTGACCCCGCCCAGTTCGAGGACCCGGACGAGTTCCGACTCGACCGCGGGGGTCCGCCGCGCCACCTCGGGTTCGGCCACGGCGCCCACTTCTGCGTCGGGGCTCCGCTGGCCCGGCTGGAGGCCACCATCGCGCTGGAGACGCTCGCCGCGGCGCTGCCCGGGCTGCGGCTGGCCGACGGCTTCCAGCCCGAGTACCTGCCCGGCGGCTTCATCTTCCATGCCCTCGCCGCCCTGCCGGTCGCCTGGAATCCCCAGGACCCGGGATCCGCGCCCCCCGCAGCACCCGTCGGTGCCGGCGGATCAGCCATCCTCTAGATCAGCAAGGATCGAGCCTCCACACATGTCCATCACCACTCCCGCTCAGCGCAGTACCGGCGAGCAGGCCGGCAGCAGGCATCCCGGCCTGGTATTGGCGATCATCGTGACCTGTCAGATGATGGTCGTCGTCGATGCCACGGCCATGGCCGTGGCGCTGCCCAAGATCCAGAATGACCTGCACTTCTCGGCGACCGGCCTGTCGTGGGTCCTCAACGCCTACATCCTCAGCTACGGCGGCCTGCTGCTGCTCGGCGGGCGCACCGGCGATGTGCTGGGCCGGCGTCGAACCTTCGCCGCCGGCGTGCTCGTGTTCACCGTGAGCTCGCTGCTCGGCGGTCTGGCCACCGACTCCGGGTGGCTGCTGGCGGCCCGTGCGCTGCAGGGGGTAGGGGCGGCCTTCGCCGCGCCCGGGGCCATGTCGCTGCTGATGACCAACTTCGCCGAGGGTCCGGCGCGCAACCGGGCGCTGGCCGCCTACGCCACGGTCGCGGGCCTCGGCATGGCCATCGGCATGATCGTGAGCGGCGTGCTCACCGACGTCGCCTCTTGGCGCTGGGTCCTGCTGGTCAACGTGCCGTTCGGGCTGGCGATCGTGGTGCTCACCCCGCGCTACGTGGCCGAGCCACAGCGGCACCCCGGGCAGATCGACCTGCTCAGCGCAGCGACCGCCACGGCCGGTGCAGTGGCTCTGGCCTGGGCGTTCATCCACGCTTCGGGCAGCGGCTGGACCGCGCCGACCTTCGGCGCCCTGGCGGGCGGCCTCCTGCTGCTCGCGTTGTTCGTCCTGCGCCAGAGCCGGGTCGCCCAGCCGATGATGCCGCTGCGCCTGCTCGCCGACCGCACCCGTGCCGCCGGGCTGGTGGCGATGGGCCTGGCCATGGCCTCGAACTTCAACATCTCGCTGTTCGTCCCGCAGTTCCTGCAGAACGTGCTGCACTACAGCGCGCTGAAGGCGGGCCTCGCCTTCCTGCCGATGGCGGTGGTCGTGTTCCTGGTCGCCCGCGGCGGCCGGGGGCTGCTGCCCAGGTTCGGCCCGACCCCGCTCATCCTGGCCGGGATCGGGCTGTGCGCCGTCGGCCTCGGGTGGATGGGCCTGCTCGACGCCGACTCCACGTATCTGAGCGGGATGCTGGTCCCGCTGATCCTGATCGGGATCGGCATCGGCACCTTCCTGATGCCGCTGACCGGACTGATCCTGCGCGGCGTCGAGCCGCGGGACTCGGGCGCGATCTCCGGCGTCCTGCAGACCTTCCAGCAGTTCGGCGGCGCCATCGGCATCGCCGTCCTGGTGACCGTCTACGGCACCGCCCTGCGACACAGCCACGCCGAGCCCCGGGCCGCCATGGCGCACGCGATCTCCGTGGCCTTCCTCGGCGGAGCCGGCTTTCTGATCCTCGCCCTGCTCTCTATCACGGTGGCGGCGCTCCCGGGGCGGTCCCGCCGGGCCGCCCCGCCCGCATCCCCACCGGCAACCTCGGCGTCACCGTCGACCACACCGTCGTCGACCACCACACCGTCCACCTCAGCGTCGTCCTCAGGAGCGTCAGGAGCCTGAGGAATGCGGTGAGCGCGCGGGCGGCCCTCGTTCGACCGGGGGGCCGCCCGCGGACGGCTTACGTCATCCCGTCGCCGCGACGGGCACCGTGCTGCCGGACTCGCCGACTCGGGCCACATGCGGCGGCAAAGGCAGCCCATAGTGGTCACGCAGCGTGCTTCCCCGGTACTCGGTACGAAACAGGCCCCGCTGCTGGAGGATCGGCACGACCTGGTCGACGAAGGCGGGCAGCCCGTCCGCCAGGACGTCCGGCATCAGGTTGAAGCCGTCGGCGGCGCCGGACTCGAACCACAGCTGGATCGTGTCGGCCACCTGCTCGGGGGTGCCCACGACGGTGAGGTGACCGTTGGGGGCGCCGCCGGCCTCCAGGTCCAGCTCGTCGAGGTCGCGCTTGCGCCGCCACGCCTCCCGCTCGGTGCCGCCGAGCGTGGTCACCAGGCCGGGCAGGACCACGAGCCGGTTCGGATCCCGACCGTGTGCGGCCACCTGCCGGCGCAGCTCGTCGACGTAGGCGCGGGCGCTGCGCGGATCGGTGTCGCTCGCGAAGACAGCCTCGCCGGTGCGCCCCGCGAGCTCGCGCCCGTATTCCGAACCGCCCGCCTGGACGATCACCGGGTGCCCCTGGGGGGAGGGCGGCAGGCAGAACGGGCCCAGCACGCTGAAGTGCTCGCCCTGGTGCGCGATCCGGGGCAGCCGGTCGGTGTCGATGAACCGGCCGGCCTCGACGTCGACGAGCAGCGCCTGCGGATCCCAGGTCCGCCAGAGCTCCAGCACGACGTCGATGAACTCCCTGGCTCGGGAATAGCGCTCGTCGCGCTGCGGCAGCGTGCGTACGAAGTTGAGCGAGACGGCGGGCGTCGCGGTGGTCACCGCGTTCCAGCCGGCCCGGCCACCGCTGATCAGGTCGAGTGCCTGGAACCGCCGGGCGATGTTGTAGGGCTCGTTGTAGGTGGTGGACGCCGTCGCGATCAGGCCGATGTGCTCGGTCGCCCGGGCTATCGCGGTGAGGACCAGGGTCGGTTCGAGCCCGTTGAACTGCGGGCGGTAGGCGATGTCCTCCGCGATGCCGGGCACGTCGCCGAGGAAGACGGCATCGAACCTGCCGCGTTCCGCGAGCTGCGCCAACTCGACGTACCGATCCACGTGGATGAACGCCAGCGGATCCACGCCGGGATGCCGCCAGGCGCCGTGGTGCGCTCCTCCGGACAGCATGTTGATGTTGAGATGGAGTTCGCGGGCGGGCGCCACGGAGTACCTCTTTCCCGGCGAGGTCGGCATTCGATTCTACTCGAAATTAGTTGAGCCCTGTTGCGTCGTCAACCCGATATGCGGCAGCCGTAAAAGGTCTCGAGGGCGTGACTATTTGCATTTGCAACATTCACGTTCCATTCGGTGTCGAGGCTGCTGTACAGCCAGCAATTCTTCCCCTACCATCCCAATGGTCGGAATAATCGATCACAGGGAAGATTGCTGGTATGTTGCGCGCGCTTTGCTGAAACAGCACCCGGCGCCGCCCGGCGGCCGGGCTGTGTCATGTCGGCGTGATCGGCGCCGCTCCTGAGCCGACCCGACGTTCCCTGACCGCGTGCAGCGTCGCACGTCGCCGCCCCGCCGGACCCGCCGGGGCGTGTTCACCATGCCCGCCACGTTCGCCTTGCCCGCCTTGTTCGCCGTGACTGACGCAGGAGACCAATCGTGCACTCGACCGGCGCGGACACCTGGAACCTTCGTGCGCTGCAGAAAGCCGCGCTTGGAATTGTCGGTGCCGCGCTCGTCGCGCTGGCCGGCTGCGCCTCCGACTCTGCGGCGCACAGCTCCGACGCCGGCGGCGGGACGCCGCGGGCGGGCGGCACCCTCACCTTCGCGCTGGGGGACGAGGTGCGCTGCATCGACCCGCAGCAGGCCGGCGACGGCGCCGAACTGACCGCCGCCCGCGGCCTGGTGGACTCGCTCACGGCGCGCGATCCGCGCACGGGCCGGCTCGGGCCCTGGCTCGCCGCGTCCTGGCAGGCCTCGGCGGACGCCCGGAGTTTCACCTTCACCCTGCGGCCGGGGATCACCTTCAGCGACGGGACCGCGCTGACCGCCACCACGGTCAAGGCCGCGTTCGACGCCGACGTCGCGCTCGGGGCCCGGGCGATCCTCGCCGCGGGCTACCTGAGCGGATACCGGGGCAGTACCGTCCTCGCCCCGGACCGGGTACGTGTCGACTTCAGTCGGCCCAACGCGAAGTTCCTGGAGGCGACGTCCACGGTGAGCCTGGGCATCGTCGCCCCCTCGACCTCGGCGCGGTCGGCGGAACAGCGCTGCGCGGGAGGCATCGTGGGCAGCGGGCCGTTCGTGCTGACCTCGTTCACCCGCGGCCAGCAGGTGACTCAGACGGTGCGCCGGGGCTACGCCTGGTCCGCGGCCGGCTCGGCGCATCAGGGCCAGGCGCATCTGGAGCGGATCGTCTTCCGGATCGTCACCGAGGACGGGGTGCGCCTCGGCGGGCTGCAGTCCCGGCAGTTCGCCGGCATCAGCAACCTGACCTCGCAGGATCGTCAGGCGTTGAGCGGCGGTGGCGGCACCGTGCTGTCCCGCGCCATTCCCGGCCTCGCGACCAGCATCAACGTCAACACTAGCCGGCCGATCACCCGGGATCGCGCGGTCCGCCTCGCCCTGGCGTCCGCGGTCGACCGCACCCAGATCATCGCGGCGCTCGGACCCGGATACAGCGCGGCGACGAGCGTGCTGTCCTCCACCACCACCGACTACACCGACCTGCACGCCCGCCTGGTCACGGACGCGGGCGCCGCCGCGAGGTCGCTCGACGGCGCCGGCTGGGTCCGGGGCGGCGACGGCATCCGGGTCCGGGGCGGCGTCCGGTTGCAGCTGACCGTGGCCTGGTTCGGCGAGGATCCCGTCACCCGGTCCGCGCTGGAACTTGTCCAGCAGCAGCTCAAAGCGATCGGGGTCGGACTGACGCTGCGGCCGGTGCCGACCTCGGGGGCGCTGGCGACGCTCAAGGGCGGTGACTACGACCTGGTGGTCGGCCAGTCGTCCACCGCGGACCCGGACATCCTGCGCATCTACTACACCGTCGAGGGCCTCAACGCGGTCCGTCTCGGCGACGGTCCGCTGCGGACCGTGCTGCTCACGCAGTCGACCCAGGCGGATCCGGCGAAACGCGCCGCGCTGGTCTCGCAGGCGCAGCAGCACCTGATAGGTGATGGCTACGCGATCCCGCTGTTCGAGCAGAGCGCGGCGGTGGCGCTCTCGTCGTCGGTGCACGGGGTCGTGCTCGACACGCTGGCACGCCCGCTGTTCTACGACGCCTGGCTCTCCTAGCCGCCCAGCTCGCCTGGCCGGCCTCGGCAGACCGGACCTCGCCCCGAAGGGAACGAAGCCGTGGCCCGATACCTCCCGCGGCGGCTGATGCATGCCGCGTTCGTCCTGTGGGCGGCCTTCACCGTCTCGTTCGGGCTGCTGTACCTGTTGCCCGCGGACCCGGTCTCGACGATGGCGCTCGGCAGTGCCGGCGGCGGGGTACCGAGCGCCGAGCAGATCGCCGAGCTGCGCGCGGCCTACGGCTTCGATCGGCCGCTGCCCGAGCAGTACCTGTCCCGGCTGACCGACGCGCTGCATGGCGACTTCGGGGCGTCCGTGCAGACCGGGCAGTCGGTGACCGGGCTGATCGCTGACGCCCTGCCCCAGACCCTGCAGCTGGCGGCCGCGGCGCTGGGGGTCGCGCTGCTCGGGGCGCTGGTGGTGTCGCTGGCGACCGTGCGCGCCCTGCCGTTGCCGTCCTGGAACGGGCGTGGGTCGGCGTCCTGGTTCGGCCGGGGCCTGCGGTCGCTGCCGGCGGTCGGCGTCAGCGCGCCGGGTTTCTGGGTCGGGCTGATGCTGATCCAGTTCTTCTCCTTCCGATGGAAACTGTTCCCGGCCGTTGGTAACGACGACCGGTCCGGGCTGGTGCTGCCGGCGCTGACGCTGGCGCTGCCCACCGGGGCGATCCTCACCCAGGTCCTCACCCGCAGCATGATCACCGTGCTGGGGGAGCCGTACATCCAGACCGCGCTCGCCACCGGTGCCGGGCCCATCCGCGTGCTGGTCCGGCACGTGCTGCGCAACGCCGCGATCCCCGCGCTGACCGTCGGCGGGCTGCTCGTCGGTGAGCTGGTGGCCGGCGCGGTCACGGTGGAGACGGTGTTCTCCCGCACGGGTGTCGGGCGTGCCACGGCGACGGCCGTGAGCACCCAGGACATCCCGGCAGTGCAGGGCCTCGTCGTCCTCGGCGCGCTGGTGTTCACCCTCGTCAGCCTGGCCCTCGACCTGCTGCTCCCACTGGTCGATCCCCGAATCGCCCGGACCGCCCGAATCGCCCGGAGCGCTCGGACCGCTCGGACCGCTCGGACCGCGGGAGCCTCCCGATGAGCGTGCTCGAGGCCGCACCCGGTGAGGCGGCGGCGCGGGCCCGGCGGACGTATCCGCCGGGTCTGGTGGTCGCGGTGGTCGTGCTCGCCCTGATTCTGCTCGCCGCGTCCGTTCCCGGCCTGTTCAGCGGGCGCGACCCGTTGGCCGCCGATCCGGTCCACCGGCTGCGGCCACCGAGCGAGGCGCATCCGTTCGGGACGGACGAACTGGGCCGGGACCTGTTCGCCCGGGTGCTGCACGGCGCCGCCCTCTCGCTGTCCGCCGCGGCGATCGCGCTGGTCATCGGGGTGCTCTGTGGGGTCGCGCTGGGCCTGATCGCGGGGACGGCCGGCGGCCGGACGGACGAGGTGGTGATGCGGGCCACCGACGTGCTGCTGGCGATTCCCGCCCTGCTGGTCTCGCTCGCGGTGGTCACCGCGCTGGGGTTCGGCACCGTGCGGACCGCGGTGGCGGTCGGGGTGACCGGGATCGCGGGCTTCGCCCGGATCACCCGCGCCGAGGTGCTGCGGGTGAGCCTCGCGCCCTACACGGAGGCGGCCCAGGTCATCGGCGTGCGCCGGGCGGCGGTGCTGCTGCGGCACGTGCTGCCCAACGCATGGGGGCCGGTGTTCGGCTATGCGGCCGTCCAGTTCGGCGCCAGCCTGCTGGCGGTGTCCACCCTGGGGTTCCTCGGGTACGGGGCGCCTCCGCCCACCCCCGAGTGGGGTTCGCTGGTCGCGTCGGGACGCTCCTACTTCGCCGGGGCGTGGTGGCTGAGCACGCTGCCGGGGCTCGTCATCGCGGCGACCGTGCTGGCCGCCAACCGGATCGCCCGCGCCGTCCACGGCGAGGACGGTGTCGTGCCGCGATGACCCGCGAACCCCAGCCGCTGCTGGCCGTCCAGGGCCTGTCCGTCTGCTACCGGACGCCGTCCGGACCCCTGCGCGCGGTGCGTGATGTGGACCTGCAGCTGGCCGCGGGCGAGACGCTGGCCGTGGTCGGCGAATCGGGCTCGGGCAAGTCGACCCTGGCCGCCGCCCTGATCGGGCTGCTGCCGGTCGGCGGCTACCGCGAGGCGGGCAGCGTCCGCTTCGACGGCACCGACCTCACCGCGCTGCCCGAGCGCCAGCTACGCGCCCTGCGCGGCGCCGCGATCGGCTTCGTTCCGCAGGATCCGTCGGCCTCGCTCAACCCGGTGCGGCGGGTGGGCCGCCAGGTCGCCGACGTGCTGCTGATCCACGGCCGGGCCGATCGTCGCAGCGCCGGCGCCCGCGCGGTGGAGCTGCTCGACCAGGCGGGCGTCCCCGATCCCGCGCTGCGGGCCGGGCAGTATCCGCACGAGCTGTCCGGCGGCCTGTGCCAGCGGGTGCTGATCGCCATCGCGCTGGCCGCCCGGCCGGCGTTGATCATCGCCGACGAGCCGACCAGTGCCCTGGACGTGACGGTCCAGCGCCGCATCCTCGACCACCTGGAGACACTGGCCCGCGACAGCGGCACGGCACTGTTGCTGATCACCCATGATCTCGGCGTGGCGGCGGACCGGGCGCACCGGGTGGTCGTCATGTCGGCGGGCGCCGTGGTGGAGACGGGTCCGGTCCGGCGGGTGCTGCGTGCGCCGGTCCATCCGTACAGCCGGCGCCTGATCGAGTCGGCCCCCAGCCTGGCAACCCGCTCGCTGGTGTCCGGCTCCCCGGTGGCCGGGCCGCAGCCGGAGCGCGAGGGTGAGGGTGAGGGACGCGGTGCCCTGCTGGTCGCCGACCGCCTGGTGCGCGACTATCCGGCGCCCGGCCGCAGCCGCCACCTGCGGGCCGTCGACGGGGTGAGCGTGCGGATCGACCGGGGCGAGACCCTCGCCCTGGTTGGCGAGTCCGGCTCGGGCAAGACCAGCGTCGCGCGGATGGTGGGGCGGCTGCTCGAGCCGACTGAGGGGCGGATCCGGTTCGACGGCGTCGACATCACCACCGCACGCGGCACCGCGCTGCGCGCCCTGCGGCGCCGGATCCAGTTCGTCCAGCAGAACCCCTACACGTCCCTCGATCCGCGCCACACCGTCGAGCAGATCGTCGCCGAGCCGCTGCGGGCCTTCCGCCTCGGCGACCGGCGGGAGCGGGCCGCCCGGGCGGGGGAGCTGCTGGCGCAGGTGGCACTGCCCGCCGCGCTGCTGCGCCGCCGCCCCGCCGAGCTCTCCGGCGGGCAGCGCCAGCGGGTCGCCCTCGCCCGCGCGCTCATCCTGCGCCCGGACCTGGTGATCTGCGACGAGCCCGTCTCCGCCCTCGACGTCTCGGTCCAGGACCAGATCCTTCGGCTGCTGGTGTCGTTGCAGCGCGAGCTCGGCGTCAGCTACCTGTTCATCTCGCACGACCTGGCGGTCGTCCGTCAGATCGCCCATCGCACCGGTGTGCTGCGGGCGGGTCGGCTCGTCGAGACCGGCGCCACCGAGGACATCCTCACCTCCCCGACCGACCCCTACACCAAGGAACTCGTGGACGCCATTCCCGGATCCCGCCCCCGGGACTGACCAACCAGCAGCCCAGATGCCCGACCTGGAGGACGAGACCATGTCCTACTGCGACATCGCGACGACCGGTGCCAGCACGACCGGTGCCAGCAAAACCGAGGCCGCCGAGCAACGAAGGCGCCAGAACCCGCCGCGCTCCCAGCCGGGTTCGTCGGCCCGCAACCTAGTGGAGAAGGCCTACTTCGTGCTCGGTGCCCTGCCGGCCGACGGCGTCTGGGTGGGACTGTCCGAGGTGGCGCGGATGACGGGCCTGCCCAAATCGACCGTGCACCGCCTGCTCGGCATGCTCACCCACCTGCGTCTCGCCGACCGGCACGGCGCAGGCTATCGGCTCGGCCCGCGGATGATGAGCCTGGTCCAGCACGCGTCCGGCGGATACGCGTCGGCCCTGCGGGACTTTCTGCTGCCGCACCTGCTCGACCTGTTCCAGAGCACCGGCCACTCCGTGTACCTGTGCGTGGAGCACATGCACGGCGCGCTCTGCCTAGAGAACCTGCATGGTCACACCGGTGTCCGGCTGCGGGTCAAGTCCGGGTCGGTGCTCTCGAAGCACACGACCGCCATCGGACGGGTGTTCACCGCGCACTCGGACTTCGCCGCGGACGACCTGACCGCGGCACTTCGCGGGGAACTGGAACGGATCCGGCGCGACGGAATCGCCGTCGACGTCCACGGGCTGTGCCGCGGAACGACCTGCGTCGCCGCGCCGATCTGGGGTCCCACCCGCACCGTCGTCGCGGTCTTCGCCGTCACCGGCCCGATCCACGGCCTCGACGTGCCGGCGGTCTCCCATCAGCTGCGGCGGGCCGTCCACAGCGCCGCGCGGGATCTGGCGCGGACCCCGCACCTGCCCACCCGCCAGCGATGACCGCCCGCCGCCCGCGTCAGCCGACCGCCACGTCCGGGGCGCCGTCGCCGAGGTCCACGCCCAGCTCCGCCGCGAGCCGGACCGCCTCCTCGACCAGGGTCGCCACGATCTGCGCCTCGGGGACGGTCCGGACGACCTCACCCCGCACGAAGATCTGGCCCTTGCCGTTGCCCGAGGCCACCCCCAGATCGGCCTCGCGGGCCTCACCCGGACCGTTGACGACGCAGCCCATGACGGCGACGCGCAGCGGGACCCGCAGGCCGTCCAGCGCGGCCGTGACCTGGTTGGCCAGGGTGTAGACGTCCACCTGGGCCCGGCCGCAGGACGGGCAGGAGACAATCTCCAGGCCGCGCCGGCGCAGGCCCAGGGACTCCAGGATCTGGGTTCCGACCTTCACCTCCTCGACCGGCGGGGCCGACAGCGAGACCCGGATGGTGTCCCCTACGCCCTCGGCCAGCAGCGCACCGAACGCCACCGCGGACTTGACGGTCCCCTGGAACGCCGGGCCGGCCTCGGTCACCCCGAGGTGCAGCGGGTAGTCGCAGGCCGCGGCCAGTAGCCGGTAGGCCTGGATCATGACCACCGGGTCGTGGTGCTTGACCGAGAGCTTGATGTCCCGGAAGTCGTGCTCCTCGAACAGCGAGCACTCCCACAGCGCCGACTCGACCAGCGCCTCGGGGGTGGCGCGGCCGTACTTTTCGTACAGCCGTCGGTCCAGCGAGCCGGCGTTGACGCCGATGCGGATCGGCACGCCGGCGTCCCTGGCCCGCCGGGCGATCTCGCCGACCTGGTCGTCGAACCGGCGGATGTTGCCCGGGTTGACCCGCACCGCGGCGCAGCCCGCGTCGATCGCGGCGAAGACGTACTTCGGCTGGAAGTGGATGTCCGCGATGACCGGGATCTGGCTCTTCGCGGCGATCATCGGCAGCGCGTCGGCGTCGTCCTGCGAGGGGCAGGCGACCCGGACGATCTGGCAGCCGGCCGCGGTCAGCTGGGCAATCTGCTGGAGCGTCGCGTTCACGTCCGAGGTCGGCGTGGTGGCCATCGACTGCACTGAGATCGGGGCGTCGCCACCGACCGGCACGGTGCCGACCATGATCTGGCGGGAGTGGCGCCGTGGCGCGACCGCCGGTCGCGGCACGGTGGGCAGACCAAGGGGCACGTTCATACCCGCGCACCTCCCCGTGCACCCGCGGCGAGATCGAGGCGGTCGGCCGGCGGCGGATCGTCGGTGAACAGCCGCCGGCAGGTCTTCTCCACCGCGGCGGCCAGCTGCTCCGCCGTCAGCCCCGACTCCTCCAGCAGCTCTTGGCGGCTGCCGTGGCCGAGGAAGCGCGCCGGCGTCCCGAAGTCGCGCAGCGGCACGTCCACCTCGGCCTCCCGCAGCGCCTGGGCGAGGGCGGAACCGACCCCGCCCGCCCGGATCCCGTCCTCGACCGTCACCACCAGGCGGTGCTCGGCGGCCAGCGCCACCAGCGCCTCGTCGATCGGCTTGACCCAGCCCGGATCGACCACGGTCACCGCCCAGCCGACCTCGGTCAGCCGCCGGGCCGTCGTCAGACAGGTCGGTGCCATCGCGCCGACCGAGACCAGCAGCACCTCACGGCGGCCGCCGTCGGGCTCGGCCAGGATGTCCACGCCCCCGCGCCGCGCGACGGCGGTGATGTCCGCCGGCAGCGGACCCTTGGGGAACCGCACCAGCGTGGGCGCGTCCGCGACCTCGAACGCCTCGCGCAGCTGGCGCCGCAACGTCGAGCCGTCCCGCGCAGCGGCAATGCGCAGGCCGGGAATGGCCTGCAGGATCGACAGATCCCACACCCCGTTGTGGGAGGGCCCGTCCGCCCCGGTGATCCCGGCCTGGTCCAGGACGAGGGTGATCCCGGCGCCGTGCAGCGCGGCGTCCATGAGCAGCTGGTCGAAGGCACGGTTCAGGAAGGTGGCGTAGAGGGCCACCACCGGATGCAGTCCGTTCATGGCCAGGCCTACGGCGGAGGTGACGGCGTGCTGCTCGGCGATGCCGACGTCGATCACCCGCTCCGGGTGTGCCGCCGCAAACCGGTCCAGACCGGTCGGGATGAGCATCGCGGCGGTGATCGCCACGAGGTCGTCCCGTTCCGCGCCGGCCCGCGCGAGCTCGTCGCCGAACACCGACATCCAGGACGGCGACGGGCCGCCCGCGGCCGGAATCGGCCGTCCGGTCGCGGGATCGAGCACGCCCACGCCGTGAAAGCGGTCCGCCTCGTCCCGTTCGGCCGGCGGATATCCCGCCCCCTTCCGGGTGACGGTGTGTACCACCACCGCCTGCCCGCAGTTGCGGGCAGTCCGGAGGGTGCGTCGCAGCGCGGTGACGTCGTGGCCGTCGACCGGGCCGAGATATCGCAGTCCCAGCCTGGTGAAGAGCGTGCCCGCGGCGGCCCTTTCCTCGTCCGTTCGCAGTTCCCCGCGCAGTAGTTCCCCGCGAAGCGCGCCCAGATGCGCCGCGAAGCCGCCGACCGTCGGGGCGTAGGACCGGCCGTTGTCATTGACGACGATGACCAGATTCGGCCGGTCGCCGACGGCGATGTTGTTCATCGCCTCCCAGGCCATGCCGCCGGTCATGGCGCCGTCGCCGACCACGGCGACGACCCGGCGATCGTGGTCGCCCGCAAGCGACAGTGCCCGGCTCAGCCCGTCCGCGTAGCTGAGCGCGGTGGAGGCGTGGGAGTTCTCCACCAGATCGTGCGAGGACTCGCTGCGCGCCGGATATCCGGACAGCCCGCCGGAGCGCCGCAACCCGTCGAAACCCTGCGCCCGGCCGGTGAGGATCTTGTGCACATACGACTGATGGCCGGTGTCGAAGACGATGCGATCGCGCGGCGAGTCGAATTCGCAGTGCAGGGCGAGCGTCAGCTCCACGATGCCGAGGTTCGGGCCGAGATGGCCGCCGGTGCTGGTCACATTGTCGACGAGCAGAGCACGGATCTCCGTTGCCAGGACGCCCAGCTCGTCGGGAGACAGTGCGTCGAGGTCACGAGGACCGCGGATGCTTTCCAGTATGGCCATGAAGCTCCTTCCGCTCTGCGCCGCGCATATCGCCGACACCGGGGACAGACGTATTGCAGTACCGCGGACGGAGCTTTGGCGAACGGCTGTCCCGGCGGGCGGGACGGGGCTGCGACGCCATGCGCCGCGTCCCTCTACCGTTCGACTCGTCCGCCTCCGACCCGGAATTCGGTGATCCTCTGTGACCCAGGACCAACCATGGGTGGTGACCGGCGCCGTCAGCTCCTCCGCTCCGGGCGCCCGGCCCGGCGACGTGCTCGTGGTCCGTGAGCTCTCCGCCGGACCGAACCCGGTGACCTGCGGATCGGCCGCTCTTCTCGCCGGCGAGCTTCGCCGGGCCGGGCTCACGGTGCACGCCGGCCCGCTCGACGATCTCGGCCTCACGCCGGACGACCCGGTGATCGGCGCCGCCCTCGGTCAGGACCCGGCCGAACGTCCACGCGCGATCGTGCTGACGGTGGCTCCGCCGGCCGCTGCGCCGGTCGTTGCGCCGGCTGTCGGGTCGGCTGCGAGGCCGAGTGCCGGCACGCCGACGTCCGACGCCGTGGCACGAGTGCTGGCGCGCTGGCGGGCGGCGCTCGGCCCACGCACCGTCCTGCTGGCCGAGCCGCGATCGTTCTGCGCCGGCGTCGAACGGGCCATCGAGATCGCGGAGATCGCCCTGGCGCGGTTCCCGCACCCGGTCTACCTGCGGCGGCAGATCGTGCACAACACCCATGTGGTGCGTGACCTCACGGCGCGCGGTGCCGTCTTCGTCGAGGAGCTCGACGAGGTGCCCGACGGAGCGACGGTCGTGTTCTCCGCGCACGGCGTCGCCCCCGCCGTGCGGCAGGACGCGGAGCAGCGTGGGCTGACCGTCATCGACGCGACCTGCCCGCTGGTCTCGAAGGTGCATGCCGAGGTACGCAGGTATGCCACCCGTGGTGACCGTGTCTACCTCATCGGCCACGCCGGGCACGAGGAGAGCGACGGAACGCTGGGGGAGGCGCCCGGCCGCACCGTCCTGGTCCAGACGGCCGAGGAGGTCCGGTCGCTGCCCGACGCGGACGCCCCCACGGCCTACGTGATGCAGACAACGCTCGGCACCGAGGAGGCCGGGACCGTCGTCGATGCGCTCGAACAGCGTTTTCCCGGCATCCGCGGTCCAGCCTCGGACGACATCTGCTACGCCACGACCAACCGGCAGAACGCCGTGCGCGCGGTGGCGGCCGAGGCCGACCTCGTCCTCGTGGTCGGCTCCGCGAACTCGTCCAACTCGCTTCGGCTGGTCGAACGGTCCGCCGCGGCCGGGGCGCGGGCGCTGCTGGTCGAGGACGTCGGCGAGGTGCCGCTTGCGGATCTCGCCGACGCCCGCACCGTCGGCGTCACGGCCGGCGCGTCCACCGCCCCCGCCCTCGTGGACGAGATCGTCGCGAACCTGCGCGCCCTCGGCCCCGTCGACGCCAGGACGGTGCGCGTCGCCGACGAGACGATCCGCTTCGGCCTGCCCGGCGGCCTGTTCGTCCGATCGCCGTGATGCGGGCGCGGGTGCCGGTCATCGGGAAGGTACGGCCGGACTGCGGCAGGACGTGTTCGTTCACCGTGGATCATCACTCGTCGTCGAACGTGCGGAGCCATGCTCGCGCGATGATTTCAAGCACTCGATGAGCGACCTGATGCGGGCCGGGTTCCACCCGGGCGGGAGGACCCCCGCCTCGGGCGGCAACGACGGAACGCTGCGGCTGTGGGCGATGCCCTGACGTGATCACTGTGCTGAGGAGCTGCCGGGGAGTCCGCGGAGGACTGACATGTCACCGTCTCCGTCACCCGCGCCGCCCTCGGCCCCGACGAGCCGACCGCTGACCCTCGCCGATCGGCTGCGCATCGAGGTCGCCGTCTGGCGCCTGGACACCAAGCTCGGTGAGCTGCCGCGCCGTTCCCGCATCGCGCACCGCAAGGAGACGCGGGCCAACCTGCGCGCCGCCGCGCTGGACGTCGGGTCGGCGGAGGCGCTGCGCCGCCTCGGCTCGACCCGCCGGCTCGCGGTGGCCTACCAGAACGCCGAGTTCGGCGAGTGGCAGCCGCGCCCGGCCTGGCGGACCGCCAGCGCCGTCGTGCTGCTCGCGGACCTGGTGATGACCGAGCTGGTGACCGAGGGGCAGCTAGCCTTCGCCGACGGCGTGCGCGCGATCGATCCGCATGCCTGCGTCAAGGTCCAACCGAACGCATGCCGGTAGGCCTGCCCGACGCCATGATCCGCGGAGCCGTTGAGGTCTTCGACGCCTGGGCGGCCTACCGCGACACACCGCCCGGCGACACCGAAACGCTGTTCACTCGCCCACGGCAGACAGCCGAACCGGAGTCAGGCGGCGCGCCGCGGCGCGAACGCCCGGCTCCCGCCGAATCGTCCGATAAGGCCCTGCGTGCCCTGGACAAGCGCGCTCGCGGAGGCGGGAAGGGACAGGACGCCTGAGGGCCAGCGCCAGCCTGCGTGAGGAACTCGACTATTGTGGTGCGTTAGGTCCACCACGCTCCGCCACGAACCATCTGACCTGCATAAATAGGGTTGACCTATCGACGCGGGAGTTGCGCCTGACGGGGGATGTGCAGGTCGCCGAGCCGAACGGGTGGTTCGAGCCCCAGGTAGCTCGAAAGCAAACAGCTACCCAGGGTAGCAGCATTGTCGGCAGGGCCGGCAGTCGTCGCGATCAAGATGTGGTTCGCGGGAGTTCCGTGGTCCAGATCGTGGAGGTGCGGAGGTAGCGGTCGGCAGGTGAACGGCACGAACTGCCCGCCTCCTCCCGTCCCCCCAAGCGGCCTTCAACCGGACTGGCGCCGGCGTCGAGTCCGGTTGTGCCGCTCGGATGTCTCGGGATCGTGCTGGCCGGCGCGTCCGATGTGTGGTCATCCCGAGCTCGCCGGGGTCGGTGCGGGTGTGGTGGTGGTTGGTGTCTGTGAGATGGAGGCGCGTTTGTCCGGGTGCGGCGGATGACGTCGCCGAAAAGGTCGGGGGCCACGGTGGCTGGCGACGGGGAACCTGAGGTCTGGACGTCGGAGGTTGGGTGTGGCGCTGCTGCCCGCGGCCTCTGCGAAGGTGCCGTCGGGTGGGTCGCGGATGGAGGACGCGTCCGGGGCGCATTGTCGTCGTCCGGTGGTCGAGCGTGGTCAGGACGCGGTGCGTGCGGCGGTGACCGGGCAGATCAGTCTGCTGACAGCCGAGGTCTCCCGCCAGCTCGACGGCGCGGGCGACCTGGCCGACGAGCAGGCCCACCTCCCGTGGGTCGCGGTCCCGAGCAGGTGCACCAGCGACCCGTCGGCGCGCCGCGCGCCCGGCTGGTCTTCCCGTCGACCGCCAGCCCCACGACCTGCCCGCCGGCGGCCGGTGGCGTGTCCGCGGACGCACCGGAGACCAGCCCGCCGCCGGCGTCTGGTGCCAGCAGCGGGCTGACCAGCGCGTCCGAGTCGAGGGCCGCCAGGAGCCGGCGGATCGTCGCCTCGTCCGGGACCCGGAACCGTCCTGTCAGCGGGTGACGTGGCTGCTGCAGCCGGGCCCGCTGCGAGGGGCTGGTGCGCGCCACCCACTGCGCCGCCGCCAAGACGCCGTCGTGCCCGGCCGCCGTCAGCGCGCACAGCACGACCGCCACCAGGCACGACTTCCGCCGGATCTTCGTCACCGACGCGGTCCTCAGCAGCTTCAGTTTTCGATCTTTGCAATAAAAGACCCGCAGGTCTTGGGCCTATACCTGACTCGGGCATGGGCAGTGATCGCCATGTTCACTCGGTTACAAGTCGCATGGTGAGATGCCGCGCCGTGCCTGTGGGGCTCCAAAATCAGGGTTTCGGCCTGTGAGCTGCACTTTTGCAGCTGACGTGATCGTCCGGGGGTATCGTCAGGCGGCGTTGCGATATTCGTTGATCAGCCCGCCGAGGATGCGTGTGCGACGGACGGTGGACCCCGGGGTCGGGGTGAGCACGGGTGGCGAGTCGGGTGGGTGCTGGCCGAGGGAGCGGTGAGGCCGGTGGGTGTTGAAGTGCTCGGCGTAGGTGGTGAGGACCGACGTCAGGTGTCGTTCGGAGACGATCAGCAGTCTGTCGGTGCATTCGCGGCGGGCGGTGCCGACCCAGCGTTCCGCGATCGCGTTCGCCTTCGGAGCTTGCGGGGGTGTGCCTACCACGTCGATGCCGGCGCCGGTGAAGACGTCGTCGAAGGAAGCCGTGAACTTCATGTCGCGGTCACGGATCAGGAACCGGAACCGGTGGCAACGCTCGTCGAGATCCATCAGCAGGTTCCGCGCACGCTGGATGATCCACGCCGAGGTCGGATGCTTCGTGACCCCGAGAGCATGAACACGGCGCGTGGCATGTTCGACGACGAAGAACACGTAGATCCGCTGCAGGAACACGGTGTCCACCGTGAAGAAATCGCAGGCCAGCAGGCCGGAGGCCTGCGCGGACAGGAACGTACGCCAAGAGGCGTCAGCCCGCCGCGGCGCGGGGTCGACACCAGCGCGGTGCAGGATCCGCCAGACGGTGGCGACCCCGACCAGGTAGCCCAGCCCGATCAGTTCTCCCTGGATCCTGCGGTGGCCCCAGGTCGGATTCTCCCGCGCGAGGCGCAGAACCAGCTCACGGATCTCCCGGCGGACCGGCGGCCGCCCAGGGGTCTTGCGCGGATAGGTCCATTTTCGCGCGAGGAGCTCACGGTGCCAGCGCAGCACGGTGGCCGGGGTGACGAAGAACGAACCCCAGCCGGCCCGGGGTAGCAGCCGGGACAGGGCTGCGAGGATCACCCGATCTGCCGGTTCCAGGGCCGGGCGGTTCACCTGCCGTCGCAACACCGCCACCTGATGCCGCAGAACGAGGAGCTCGACGTCTTTCGCGGTGTCCCCACGGACCCGGAGCAGCATCAGCCCGAGAGCGTTGCGTGTCAGGGCGTAGAGCAGCGACCACACCATGACCATCCAGCCTGCCCGATGTGGGCCCTGTCCGGCAGGCAAACGCGCAGGTCACCGCTCGAATCGGGGTTCTGGAGCCCCACAGCCTCGATGGTCGGTCAGTAGCGCAGCTGTAACATGCATTCCAGCCTTGGCGTAGATGACCCGTGGAACGCTCGTCGGAAGCTGGGCCGTCAGTTTTCTACGATAGTCCAGCTGGTCCATCAACGACAGGCGGGCGCTTCGCCGGTTCCCCTCCCAGGTCTGGCTTGCATTATTCCACCATCGCGCCAATCCCGGATAGAATTCAATATCTCTCCCGAGTAGGCGGTTTTCCTCTAGTGGAAGTATTGCTGCGCGAGGGGGTAGTATCCGATATGGTAGGACGCTTTCGCCGAGGTAGACCGGATAGATGAACTTTTCTTCCGCGACCCCCTGAAGGCGATTCAGGTCTTTCCATGGCGGCTTTTCGGTAGAGCTGCGCGCGGAGCGTACTTCACGCCTTCCTGCCGCGTAGCCGAGGGACCGGCAGGCGCCTCTTCAATAAAAAAGAGGACTCGAGGCACGATGGTCGCGCCATTGCCGGGGTGCGTCTTTTCTGAAGGCGTGAGCTTGGGTTGACGGGTAGATCAACATGGGTGACCTCGGAGCGTCTGGACTTTCATGAGCGTTCCGGGCGTTCCGGGCGTTCCGGGCGTTACGGAGTGTGATCTGCGCTGGTCGGGGGTCATCACGCGGTTTGGCGGGATCTGGGTTGGCCGGTGAGGGCCCGGCTGTGGCGATGTCCGTGTCCGTGACAGTGCTCGAGGTGCACGACGACGGCAGCACGACCCCGCTCGACCCCGAGACCGCCGCGCTGCTCGCCGGCCCGGTCCAGCAGTTCTCCTCGATGA
>Ga0207710_10000431_pt1 | contig 27455 bp, 21 predicted proteins | sample KBSS24metaG_FD_184400 | JGI IMG/M metagenome (GOLD analysis project Ga0207710, IMG submission 184400) | Switchgrass rhizosphere microbial communities from Kellogg Biological Station, Michigan, USA - KBS S2-4 metaG (SPAdes) (version 2) | ecosystem: Host-associated > Plants > Roots > Rhizosphere...
TTTTCTGACTTAAATTTCGCTCAAATAAACTTCGAGTAATTTAAACCAATCAATCAATGATAATATTTCGATCAATCAATCAGTAAAAATCCACACAAGTTGTTCTTCATAATCTCTTAATGATCTTCTTACTGGTTCGTCACCAGCAAGCTAGGTCGGCTATATTACTCTTAATCTCTTAAAAGTCAACAGGTAATTTCGATATTTTTAAAACTTATTCTCAAAACCAACTTCTCTTCAAATTCACTGCCTAAAGCAACTCATCCAATTCCAAGTAACTGTTTTTCAACAAGTTCTTATCTTCATCACCGCCGATGGATGTGCATTATAGAGGATTATTATCCCTTGGCAATACCTTTTTTAATTTAATATTATCGCATGCTTGTTTTTTAACCTTTTTAGCATTTTATCTATATTATTTGATCAATTTTACATTGATAATAGGTTATCAATTTTGTATTAAAACATATCTCCACCCAACTGCACATTAAGTATTAGCCTGGCTGGCGGTTAAGGAATTATATGAATTATTCTAATTTACTTTTACTAAGCGTGTTATCTGTAGGTGTATGCACCTCTATATATGCTCAAGAAAACACGATAAGTGAATCTGCTAATGCTAGTTCATTAGAAGAAACGGGGCCGAACCATCCCCGCTCACAAATTATTAAAGATTTAAAAAATATTAAAGTTAAAGATTTAAAAATTAATGCAAATGCCGCACAACCAGATCTCGTAAAAGATCCTTTGCAGTCATTGAATCGTCCAATTTATTCTTTTAACGATATGTTAGACCGCAATTTTTTGCGTCCCGTTGCTGTTCAATATAGAGAAAAGACCCCTGAAGATGTACGTGGCTCTTATCGCCAGTTCCGTAAAAACCTTGGTGAACCATGGAATGCTGTTAACCAACTTATTCAAGGTCGCCCTGGTCGTGCAGCGAAAACTTTAGGTCGATTTACGATTAATACCTTAACTACTCTTGGTTTGGCAGATCCAGCCAGCCGCTTAGGTTTACCGACTGAGGAAGAGAATTTTGGTGTAACTCTCGGATACTATGGTGTGCCTTCGGGTCCATTCCTTATGCTACCTTTCTTTGGACCAAGTACTTTACGTGATGGTTTTGGTTTAGCAGTAGACGCTCAAGCTCGTCCACAAAAATATGTCATGGATGATCAAGAAGGTCTTTATTGGTCGAGTAATCTATTACAAGCTGTTGATACACGTGCTCAATATCTTGACTTAGATCAAACCTTACAGGGCGATCAATACGCCATGATTCGAGACTTATATCTCCAACGTAAAGCCTTCCAGATTGCAGAGAAAAAGGGCGATTCAGCTGATGTATCTTTCATTGATGATGATTCACAAGATACACCAGATGAGAATCAAAACCCTTAAAAGATGAAATCAAGGTATTGCATGGATTAAGAGTTCGGCAATACCTTGATTTTGATCATACATACTCTATGATGAATAAAGTGATCATATAAAAGGACTACCATATCTTCTATGTATTTTATTAAACCGACACGCTCTATCCCTTATTTAGAGCAGGCTTTGGATAAACTACCAGGCTTACAAGTCATTAACATAGATGATTTAGATTTATATGATCCAACCATCATTGCAATTGCAGATGTACAAGATTTTCTGACTTATAAGTGGAATTTACCCACTGTGGTAATCGCTTTTGAAAATGAAGGCACCGCTTTAGCTCATGCATGGGAAGCAGGCGCTCTTGCAGGTTGGGTATGGAATCAGCTACCTAGCGACTTAAATAAAGCATTATCAAGAATTGATGCTCAATATAAGCGTAATCAAGATAGCCGTGATTTGCCTTCGGCTGCTGAACTGCAAAAACGATTATTACCCAATCCAATTGATTTATTAAATTATGAAGTCGAAACTTTCTTTCAGCCTTCAGCTTACCTTTCTGGTGATTGGTACGACTATTGGAAATTAAATGATAAAGAAGTTTTATTCTATCTTGCTGATGTTTCAGGCCATGGTGTAACGAGTAGTTTATTAACTTCATGGATGGCAGCTTTTCATGGTCGATCTAAAACCCCAAGACAATTAATTAAAAAATTAAACGGGATGTTGGTCCAAGAAAATATTGAAAAGCACATTACGATTGTGGTGGGTATTTTAAATCTTGAAACACACACTCTTCGCTGGTCAAGTGCTGGGCACTACCCCCCTCCTATCATTTTTGAACCGAATCAAGCACCTAAAATCCTAACAACGAGTAGTTTCCCATTAGGCTTAACTGATGAGCTCGAAGTTGAAGAGCACATTTGTACACTAAATCGCCATGCACGCTTCATTGTTTGTTCGGATGGAGCCCTTGAACCTTTTGATGGTGGTTTAAATGATCAGTTCCAACAATTGGTCCATCATTTGCAAAATCAATCATTCCAAGCACCCGATCATGTAGCCGATGACATTGCCATCTTCAGTCTTTGTCGAATGAATTAATTTACGAATCAATTAATTACATAATATACGACTTAAGGACTCTTGAGTCTGAGATGGCACTATGTGATAATTTTTATATCCTTCTCTGAAAATGGCATTTATATGTCAACAGGTCATGTTGAATATGCAAGTTTAAATGGAACGCATATTTTCAAACTTATTGGTGAAGTGCGAGCCCATTCTTGTATAAGTCTAGACAAACTTTTAAACAGAATTGAACAGCAAGAGAATGTTGTTGGTGCAATCGTTGATTTAACCCAAACAACATTTATTGATAGTACTGTATTAGGTATCCTAGCCAAGCTAGGTTTAAAGCTTAAACAAACTCATCATATTCAAGCTGTCATGCTATCTACCAATCCAGATATCACAACCTTAGCCAACAGTATGGGGCTAGGGCAGGTTTTTGTCATTTTGAATTATTGTGGTGATCCTACTGTTTGCACATTAACGTTAACAGATGAACAAATCACTCATAATGCAATGCTAAGAACTGTTCTGGATGCACATAAGACATTGATGAAACTCAATGCAAACAATCAGAATATGTTTGAGCCACTTGTGAAGCAGTTACAGAAAGAACAAGATACGCTTGAACAGGTATCGGACAAGCAAAATGCCTGATTATCATCATTAAGTCGGATTAGAATATGACCCTTGTTTCTGTTGCCCAGATGAACTCTCAAGATGATATTGAAGATAACTTTCAAGTCATTGAGTCTTTGATTCAACAAAGCAAGGTGCAAAATGCTAGCTTGATTGTTTTCCCTGAAAACTTTGTATGTTTTGCTGCTGGAAAACAACGTGAAACTGCTGAGCAATTTGAATCTATCCAGCAAAGGCTTGAGAAACTAGCACATCAATATCAAATCTGGATTGTGGCTGGCACTTTACCATGTCCATTCCGTCCAGATGGATCTACTATTCAAGATGGTCGCGTCAGAACCGTTAGCCTCTGTATTAGCCCTGAGCGTACGGAAGCACGTTATGACAAGATCCATTTGTTTGATGTACAAGTCAGTGATGCTGTCGGTGGTTATCAGGAGTCTCGTTTCTTTGAACCAGGAACAGACGTAGTAGTCACATCTACTCCTTTTGGCAATATTGGCTTAATGGTATGTTATGACTTGCGTTTTCCAGAACTTGCTCTAACGCTAAGACAACAAGGCGCTCATATTCTTACTGCCCCTGCTGCGTTTACCTACACAACCGGACAAATGCACTGGCAGCTTTTACTACAGGCTCGGGCAATGGATAGCCAATGTTATGTTTTAGGCGCAGCTCAACAGGGCTGGCATGGTGAAAAACGACAAACCTGGGGACACTCGGGGGCAACAGATAGCCGTGGACAAATTTTAAGTATGATTGAAAATGAAGGGAATGGTCTAATCACTGTACCTTTTGATTTAACAGCACAAGATCTCGTCCGCTCTTCAATGCCTCTAATGACACACCGTAAATTGATTCACTATTAAAAGTTTAATTATTCATGTGGAAATACTTATTTAGCTTTTTTTGCTTGGGGGCAAATATTCATTGTTATGCAGAGTTTGGCACAACGAATCATTTCGTTTCACCAACCGCGCAGCTCAACTCAGATGCTCTTCCCTCTACTCCTAAAAATATTCCTTTGCCCGCATTTGGCCAGAGAATAATTGGATGGGGAACCGGCGCAGAAGGTGCAAGACAACGTTTAGAAAATATTCAGCCAGCAGATGTTTCTATGATCAAAAAACAAGGAACAACGCTTGAAATGATTACTGCATGGCAAGATTTTTATGAACAAGAGCAACAACGCAATGCAAATAATCCTACCGCTAAATATCGTGCGCGTTTGATGAAAAAAATTGCAGATCTATGGTAGACACTTTTACCTAGAATATTTTTATCTTATGGAATAATTGATTTAATTATTCCATTTTTTATATCCCTTAATTTACTTTATTCATAACCAATTCTTATGAACATTTAAGAAACTGAATAGAACGCGATATACTACAAAAGCAATATTAGTTTCTTTGAGGAATATATGGACCAAGACTGTCAAAACTTAAAGCTTGAGAATCAACTATGTTTCCTCGTGTATTCAACAAATTTAGCTCTTAATCAGCTCTATAGAAAACTTCTAGCACCTTTAGGTATTACTTATCCTCAATATTTGGTGATGTTAGTTTTATGGGAACAGGATGAAGTGACTGTTTCAGAAATTGGTGCCAAACTTTTTTTAGAGTCATCAACTCTCACCCCTATTCTGAAAAAATTAGAAGCCCTAAATTTTCTTCACCGCACCCGCTCAACGCAAGATGAGCGCCAAGTTATTATTACGTTAAGCGATGAAGGAAAAAAATTAAAAGATCAAGCAATGAATATTCCAGCGGAAGTGTTAGACGCAAGTTCATGTGATATGACAACGCTACTGGGTCTAAAAGATCAACTTACTAAACTCCGTACAAACCTAGTCAAATAAACAGCAATTTTTTCAAAAAATATACTTGTCAAAATAATTAAGTCGTGTACGATATAGTTGTATTCAATTTATTTTAGGAATAAAAACGATGTCATTAGAAAAAGTTGTTTATCGTGCAAAAGCTAAGGCAACTGGTGGTCGTGATGGCCGTGCAACTTCATCGGACGGCGTATTAGATGTACAACTTGGCGTACCTAAAGAAATGGGTGGCGCGGGTGGTGCTGTAACAAACCCTGAGCAATTATTTGCAGCTGGTTATTCAGCATGCTTCTTAGGAGCTTTAAAATTTGTTGCAAATCGCGATAAATTTAATATTAGCAAAGATGCTTATGTAGAAGGCGAAGTAGGTATTGGCCCAATACCTACAGGTTTCAGTATTGAAGTGACTTTAAATGTTTACTTGGTTGGCATGGATCGTGAAGAAGCTGAAAAGTTAGTTGCAGCAGCTCATATTGTTTGCCCATATTCAAATGCAACTCGCGATAATATTGATGTAACTTTTAATATTGTGACTGAGTAATTTTTCAAGTTTAAAAAAATGCCCGAATCTTATCGGGCATTTTTTATTGCAGGTTATAAATTAGACTTCACTTGCTTCATTAGTTACTCGAAGCACTTCTTCCAGTGTAGTTTTACCTGTAAGTACTTTACGCAAGCCATCATCACGAATAGAACCCGAATACTGACGAGCATGATTTTCTAATTCAAATTCAGCTGCATTGCCATGAATAAGACGACGCATTGGTTCATCAACAGGCACAATTTCATAAATAGCAGTACGTCCATTAAAACCTAAATGTGAACACTGCTCACAACCATGGGCATGTGGCAATTTTAGATTTGCTTCTTGCGAAATATGCTGAAAAATCTGTTTTTCAAAATCGTCTGCTTCATGCCATTGAACACAAAACGAACAAAGGGTGCGAACTAAACGTTGAGCAACTACCCCAATTAAAGAACTTGAAAGCAAGAATGGTTCAATTCCCATATCTTTAAGTCGTGTAACCGCACCAATAGCGGTATTGGTATGTAATGTCGATAAAACCAAATGACCTGTTAATGATGCCTGCACTGCAATTTCAGCAGTTTCCAGATCACGAATCTCACCAACCATGACCACATCTGGATCTTGACGTAACATTGCCTTTAAAGCACGAGCAAAAGTCATATCCACTTTAGTATTGACTTGTGTCTGCCCAATACCTTCAAGTTGATATTCAATCGGATCTTCAGCTGTCAAAATGTTACGCGTATTGTCATTTAGATCAGATAATGCTGCATACAAAGTGGTCGTTTTCCCCGAACCTGTGGGCCCTGTGACTAAAATAATGCCATGGGGTCGATGTACGAGCTGAGTTAACCGCTCATAGTCATTTGCCATCAGTCCCAAATGGATCATATTAAGACGACCAGCTTGTTTGTCGAGCAAACGCATGACGACCCTTTCACCATGTGATGAAGGTAAAGTCGAAACACGTACATCGACTTCCCGACCTGCAAGACGTAAAGAAATACGCCCATCTTGCGGCACCCGCTTTTCTGCAATATCGAGCTTTGCCATGACTTTAATACGTGAAACAAGCAAAGGCGCCAACTCACGGCGTGGCTGGACAACTTCACGCAATTGACCATCTACACGCAGTCGTACAGATAATTTCTTTTCAAAAGCCTCAATATGAATATCGGAAGCTCCTACTCGAATTGCTTCTGAAAGTAGCGCATTAATAAGACGAACAATTGGTGCATCATCCTCTTGGTCCATCAGATCTTCTGTTTCAGGTACTTGATCGGCCAAACTTAATAAATCAGGATGATCTTCTAACCCTGCCGCAACTTGTTGTGATTCCCCTGTATCGCCGGCATAGCTTGTACTTAAGAGCGTATTAAACTCTTGTTCAGTACATAATTGGAAATGAGCTGGCTTACCTAGAATTCGTCTTGCTTCCTGCAATGCAATTTTTTCAGTGTTTTGACGTCTAATAATAAATACTTGATCACCGTCATAACGAAATAAAACACCATGACGCTTGGCAAAACCATATGGAACTTGTATTTGTTTCAATATTTGCATCACAATTTATAATGATGAGTAAGATGATTTTGAGTGTACTCTAAGCAGATTACAGCGTGAAGTCTGTTTAACAACTCGGTAGAGGAATTTTACGTCTTGTTTGAAAATAATGAATATCAGCCTCGTCCCCAGAATTCTTTAAAATGGTGGGGAGAACAGCACTTTGAAATTAATCAGGCTAAAGCATGGCAATTCGGTTCAATGCTTTTTCGTCTAACGCGCGGCATAAAAGAGTGGCGTATCGAATATTATCGCCCATCACTTCAGGACGATAATGAGCAAGATTGGCACCCCATCGCAGATCCAAATTTTGCCTTTCCGCATACGGTTCAAGTAGAACGTTACATGTTTCGGAAAACTAACCCAGAATTTTTACTTATGCCACGTCTGGCCGACCGTTCTGTAGTTATTAAACCTGTTGATCCTATATATATTCCAGCTGGGCAACGCGGAACTCTTTATATTAGTACACCACTATGGATTGCCGGTTTGGTCGAAAGTCAGCATGAGCCTTTGTTTGAACTTCCTCTCATTCAGCCCAAAGATACATGGTTTGGTCCAAATGCCCAGCAAGGCGAAATCTGTTATGCCACTTCAGTAGATGGACGTACCGATTTGAACCTGTTAACACCACGTGCTTTTCGTGCGGTAACCCCAATTGATTTTCACAACACCAGTAATCATCAATTGCGTTTTGATCGTATGAATGTACCCGTTACTGCCTTGCCTCTTTTTTATAGTGAAAGTACTGGTCGTTTATGGACTTCTCAAATTAAAGTTTATTATGAAGGCTCTGATCGTCCCGCACGCATTCGTATTGAAAATCGTACGCCTCCTCTTGCTGGTGAAGTGACCTATGTTCATCCACCACGTTCACCTGGTGGAGCATTATTCAATATGTTTGATTCATTCTTTTAAGAGGTTTATATGGCTGATACAAGTATTCCTAAGGATATCGCTGATAGCCTCACAAGCATATTTACCAATATCAATACCGAACGTATTAGTGAAATTTTAGTCGGTGTTGTACTGTGTTTTATTGGTTTTGTTCTTGCCCGTATTATTTCAAATACATTTATTAGAACCATTGGCTCACGTTTTAATGCTCATCAACGTCTAGTGTGGCGTCGCGGTATTTTTTATTTTATTTTCTTACTCTTCATTATGACGAGTTTAAAAGAAGCTGGTTTTAAACTGAGTGTATTTCTTGGCGCGGCAGGGATTTTAACCGTAGCACTCGGTTTCGCATCTCAAACCTCTGCTAGTAATTTAATCAGTGGTTTATTTTTGATTGGTGAAGGTTCATTTGAAGTCGGTGATACGATCCAGATTACCCTAATTCGTGGAAATACAATTGAAGGTGAAGTGATCTCGATTGATTTACTTTCGGTTAAGCTTCTTACATTAGACAATGTCTATATTCGTTTGCCAAACGAACAACTCATTCGTGCTCCCGTACACAACTTATCTAAATATCCTATACGGCGTATTCCAATTACACTTGCAATTAACTTTCATGAAGACATCATTAAAGTGCGCGAGGTTCTACTTAACGTAGCAGCTCATTATCCTCTTGTATTAGATGATCCTAAACCTGCTGTTACAGTGACCGCATTCAGAGAATCATCAATTGAGCTTTTATTTACAATGTGGTGTCGACAAGAGAACTCTTTAAAAGTTCGAGATGAAATGCAAGAAAGAATCCGAAATGGATTTTTAGATAACCGAATTGAAATTCCTGTTCCTAAAATGGGATTGATTGATCGACCATCTAATGTTTTTGCTGAAGATGATATCGATCAATACAGTAATCAAAAAGAATTAAATCGAGAGCCTAAAGCTTAGGCTCTTCATTTTTCTGTACAGCGGATGATGGTGGTAATGGTGCAAGATAAGCAATAATCAACATTACCCCACCCGCTCCAATAAATGAAATGACTCGAGTTAAAGTTGCACTTTGCGATAGATCAAGCAAAATCAGCTTTAGTACGACAATTCCTAAAAGTGCAGCACCTACAAACCACAATTGACGAATCATTTTTCGGCTAGAGAATGTAGTTAAAATGAATGCCAAGATAACCCAGAGCAATGTCAGACTTAACTGCACTACTCCATTTGTCCAAATTGCAGCACTCCAGAGAGGTGTTGCCCAGTAATGGTGCAAGCCTCGAACAACCACACTACTGAATACCAACAACCCCACTAGAATAGTGGTAATTTTAAAAGTCCACTCCAGCGATTTATCTTGATCAAAAGCATGTTGATAAATAATAAAGAGTAGACCTGCAAATACTGAAATTGAAAGGAAGTCTGTTAAATTAATCAAAGGAACAAAGTAAAGGTATTCAGCAGAATGACGATCAACACTCGCCACCAGTAACCAGAGTAAGCTTAAACACCACACTGGAATTTGATGTACCAATGTTGTTTTATGAGCTTTATACGCCCAAAGCGAATAAACCACAGGAACGAAAGCCAGAGCCACAAGTGGCATTTGTGGAAATATTGCTAAACCAACCGTTGCTAATGCCCACCAGCTCAAACCAGACCAGACCTTCAAAGATCCAAACTGACCTGATTGCTGCGGTTGAGCCATAACAAATAAGGCACTAAGGAGCGTTGCTGCGATGAGGAAAGTACCCTGCTGTAATATACTCGGCCATTTAAACATGCTGAATACTTGACTAGTAAAGGCCTCACCCAAAATTAACAACAATAACAGGCTAATTAAACCTAATTGTAAACTCTGCCATTGGACCCTTAATTTGTAGTAAACCACTACACTAAATATTGATAATAATAGTATCGCAATCATCAAATATGGACTTAAGCCGTGATGTTGCCATGCCAACATTTCCACACCAGCTACAGCCCCTGCATACATACCCAAACATAAGAAAATACCGCCAAACATACTTGCGCTAAAATAGCGTTGTTCTTTGCTGTTGTACTGCAGTAAATAAAAGGCCGAAATGAATTGGGCAATTGCATAAATGCTTGTGCTTAGCGTCGGGAACTCTGCATTCGCCCAAAATTGATAAAACAATGCAACTGAACTGAGTAAGACTAAAATTACACCAATATATCGGCTCAAACGGTAGCGCTCAGTTACTCCCCATACAATGAGGGCCGTACCTTGAGCAACCCAACCAATTGCAGTCCAATGTGCCCCTTTCGCGAGTGGAAAGATTAAGGCAAAAAATGCAACGGCAAGGATGAAAAAGCTTTTAGCAAGAACTGAAAGTTGAGGATGGGTCTTTTTGATCCAGAAAGTTAATACCGCATAGGTGCCCGCCAAAACAGCAGCACCAATCGTCAACGCTTGAGTAGACTCATGGACTAAATAGGCATGTAGCGTAAAGCCTAGTACAGGCACACTAAAAATAAGACCAACATCTAACAGTGGTGGTAAACGAATGCCTTCTTGTTTTTCATGTGCTGAAACTCGAGATATATTTTGGCTATAACGGACACTAAGCCAAATAAACAGAGCTATATGTAGCCATAAAATCCAGTCTAATGTGTCAAATTTTGCTGGTTCTGCATAAAAACCTATCGCGCTACCACCAATAAACATCGTGGCAAAGAAAGCAATCTGATTTAAGATTTTCCAAGGCTGAATAAAATTAACAGCAGCAACAGCAAGATTAATGACCAAGTAGTAGCTAAATAGGAAGACTACATCTGGGCGATATTGTGGAATAACTAAAGGAGCCGCGTAAGCCATACCAAGTGCTAATATTGCCAAATAAATAGCTTGTTGTTTTAAACTCAGGAATACCGTAATAGCCAATAATATCGTAAACAGAATACTCGCTGTAGTTAGATTGGCAATTACACCAAAATGATGCGAGAACACGAGTGTTAGGAATACAACAGCTAGTCCTACACCCTGCAATGCCACAGCAAAAAGCTGATTTTTCTTTTGCAAGCTATATCCAAATGCCGTTAATACACCTCCGGCAATTGCAATAAAACCAAGTTTTACACCTAAACTAAGTTGCCAGTGCTCACTTGCGAAACGCAATAACAATACCACCCCAACCATCAACACAGCGACAGCAACTCTTAAAATTGGATTACCATGAATCATCCAATCTACGGCTGGTTGCCACCATGCAGTTTTTACAGGAACTGGTTGTTCTGTTTGATTTAAAGGTGCAGTTTCAACAGGAGTCAACGTGGTTGTATCATTAGAATCGGCTTGCCCTAGTACAGACGCTATAACTTCTGTTTGTAGAGTCTCATTTGCATGAACATTTTGTTTTGCTGACTCGAGATACAACAGTCGAGTATGAAATGCGCTAATCGTTTGAACTAAACATAACAATAAAACCAGTAATGCTCCGCCAGCAATCCACATCCAATGATTCATATAAGCAACTAATGCAACCAAAGCGGCTGCATAAATCACAGCTGTTTGTATATGAATAGAATAAAGTGGTTTTTTCTGCTGAGAAAACTGTTGTTCTAAATGAGTTAAACGCTGATGCAGATTTGATAATAGCTGAACAAGTACTACCACGAGTGCAATAGATAAAGCAGCAACAGCACTCTGAAATTTAAAACCAATTGAAATGGCTAAAAACAAAGTCAAAGCGATCAAAACAATGATCATTCCCTGTTTGTCTTTTTTATACATGGGCTTAGCAATATGACACCTTCATTACATGTCATCTTACTTCAAGCCAATACAAGCGTATATTTATACATACAAAATACTGCAAAAATCATAAACCTGCATTCATAGCCGTTTTCACGTAAAATACCCGTAATTCAAATTAAGGAATTGTTCAATGCCACCATTTGTCTTGGTTGATGGGTCCTATTTTTTATTTCGTGCATATCATGCATTACCACCATTGACGACCTCTACAGGGTTACATACCAATGCAATACGTGGAGCAATTTCTGCGATTCAAAAACTTATGCGTCGTATGCAACCGACGCATATGGCCGTCATTTTTGATACTCCCGAACCAACCTTCCGTCATAAGCTTTCACCTATTTATAAAGGTGATCGCCCAACTATGCCCGAAGAGCTGTCTCAACAAATTCCCTATTTACATGCATTAATTAAAGCCCAAGGTATTCCTTTATATAGTCTCCCGGGCGCTGAGGCAGATGACATTATCGGGACACTTGCTAAACGTGCCGTCCTCGAAGGACACCATGTTCTCATCTCGACTGGAGATAAAGACATGGCTCAATTAGTTAACGATCATGTAAAGTTAGAAGATAGCTTTAAAGATCGCGTAATGGACACCGACGGCGTATTTGAAAAGTTTGGCGTTTGGCCAAATCAGATTATCGACTATTTAACGCTAATGGGTGATGCATCCGACGGCATTATGGGTGTTCCAGGCGTAGGTGCAAAAACAGCAGCCAAGTTACTAACTGAATATGGCACGTTGGACAATATCATTGCCAATGCAGATCAACTTAAAGGCAAGATTAGCCAAAATATTAAAGATAATTTAGACAATATTAAGCTTGATCATCAATTAGCAAGTATTGTGTGTGATCTTCCTTTAGAACTTGACTGGCATGAATTAAAGCTTACCGACCCAAATGTTGATGCGTTACGCAACCTCTATACTGAGCTTGAGTTTAGAAATCAGTTACAGTCGCTTGATCATCCAAATAATCCAAACAGTTCTACTTATAAACAACAAGTTTCACAAGTAGTGGTTCAAGATAAAGTTAAACCGGCTGACGCTATAGAAACCGAAGATCAGGCAAGCTTAACTAGTCAAGATGACCAGCTTGGAACAGCAAATTATCATACTGTTTTAGCTCAAGAAGCATGGGATCAACTCTTGCAACGCATGCAAAATGCCGATCATTTTGCCATTGATACAGAAACCACCAGCCTTGACTATCGTATTGCCGAGATGGTCGGTTTTTCTATCGCATTTGATGCACAAGATGCATACTATGTGCCTTTAGCGCATAACTATGAAAATGCGCCACAGCAACTAAACCGTGAGCAAATTCTGGCTCAAATTAAGCCTGTACTAGAAAATGAAGCTGTTAAAAAAATCGGGCATCACCTTAAATATGATGCACACATTTTTGCCAATCACGGTATAGAACTTAAAGGTTGGTATTTCGATAGCATGCTGGCATCTTATGTACTAAATGCAGCTGCTACTCGTCATGGAATGGATGATGTTGCACGTGTCTACTTAAGCCACTTAACCACCACTTTTGAACAAATTGCTGGTAAAGGTGCTAAACAGAAAACCTTTAATCAAATTGAGATTGAAGTGGCTGCCCACTATGCGGCAGAAGATGCACATGTGACCTATCGTTTGTATGAAGTCCTTTCAAACAAACTTAAGCCATTTCCTGAGTTAGAAAATATTTTATATAACATCGAAATGCCAGTTGCCCGAATTTTGTCCGGCATGGAAGAAGATGGTATTCGTTTAGATCACGCATTCCTCGATAAATTAAGTGTTGAGTTTGCAAAAACCATGGAAGGCCTTGAAAATCAGGCTATGGAAATTGCAGATGAAACTTTTAATATTGCTTCACCTAAGCAAGTAGGCGAAATCCTATTTGATAAATTAGGAATCAAAGGCGGTAAAAAAACTGCAACTGGACAATACAGCACCAGTGAAAGTGTTTTAGAAAAAATTGAACATCCTTTAGCGGAAATTATTCTAGAGCATCGTGGTTTGGCAAAGCTAAAAAGTACCTATACAGATCGTCTAGTTGAGCAATCTCATAATGATACGCATCGTGTACATACGAGTTATCACCAAGCACTCACAGCGACAGGTCGCCTATCCTCTTCTGATCCTAACTTACAAAACATCCCAATTCGTAGACAAATTGGCCGTCAAATTCGTAAAGCATTCATTGCACCAGAAGGCCGAGTTCTGTTAGCAGCCGATTACTCGCAAATTGAACTACGTTTAATGGCACATTTTTCTCAAGATGATGCTTTGGTACATGCATTCCAGCATGGACAAGACGTTCATCGCCGTACTGCAGCAGAAGTGTTGGGTATTGCTATCGAAGATGTGACCAATGACCAGCGTCGTCAAGCCAAGGCAGTAAACTTTGGTTTACTTTATGGTATGTCTGAATTTGGTTTGATTCGTCAACTTGGATTCACCCGTCAAGAATCGCAAAACTATATCAAACAATATTTCCAACGCTACCCTGGCATCTATGAATATATGCAACGCACGCGTCAAGTTGCATCAGAGCAAGGATTTATTGAAACCATTTTAGGTCGTCGTCTTTATACGCCAGATATTGATGCACGAAATGTGATGGTGCGTAAGGCTGCCGAACGTGCCGCTATCAATGCACCTTTACAAGGTAGTGCAGCTGATATTATTAAAATTGCGATGATTGAAGTCGATAAAATCCTGCCCAAAGATCAGGCAAAGTTACTTCTTCAAGTACACGATGAATTAGTTTTTGAAGTAGATCAAAACATTGCTGATGAGCTTTCTAAGCAAATTGCAAATGTCATGGAATCAGTAGTAGAAATTTCTGTACCTTTACTTGTTGAAGTAGGAAAAGGTCTAAACTGGGACGATGCTCATTAATTAATAGAAACAAAAAAAGGGCTGTGAAATACAGCCCTTTTTATTGAGTCAGCTTTAAAGTCCTGTTAAAAGAACTTTAGCGACTTCATTCATTAAAATTTCGGCAATATAGAGTGCCAAAAATGCCACAATTGGAGATAGATCAATCATTCCCATATTAGGCAATAAACGACGGAATGGCGCGAGTAATGGTTCAGCCAAATCTTGAATCACCTCAATATAAGGTGAACGAGATTGAGTAAACATAACCACCCAACTCAAAATGATTGTTGCAAAAATTAAATAACGGCAGAAACGAATCAAATCCTGAATCATAGTCACAAATGTCAGAATCACTAGATGAACCGGACTATTTGGCATAGAGCCAGAAAGATACATTACACCGAAAATTTTCAGTAAATATAAAATAATTAAAAGAACCAACGCAGCCAAATTAAATCGGCCTTTTGCGACCGTTGGAAAAATTCGGCCAAAAATATCAACAATCTTAGTCGCTTTTACGGTCGATAAAACCACAGGATTATAAGGACTTACTGCCGCCAATTGCATTAAAAAACGGAAAAAGACCAATAAAATCGCGACATTAATTAAAATTCCAAAAATTAGCGCAGAATTTGCACCCATAGTTGTCTTATCCTATTTAAGCTATTTCGCACTGTCACTCAATTCTTGAGCCAATTCTTGGCTACGCTTCTGTGCAGCAGCCAATGCAGATTGAATATTTTGGGAGATTTGTGCACGGTCAAAAACTTCGAGTGCAGCTTGTGTTGTACCATTTGGCGATGTCACATTCTTACGAAGTTCAGATGGAGTATTTGAACTGGTAATTGCCATTTGAGCTGCACCTAACGCCGTTTGAAGAGTCAACGCGGTTGCAACTTTTTCATCCAGTCCTAAATTCTTACCGGCACGGATCATACTTTCCATGAGATAGAAAAAATATGCAGGGCCTGAGCCAGAAACTGCTGTTACCGCATCAATTTGAGCTTCGGAGTTTACCCAAATTGTTAAGCCTGTGGCTGCTAAAATCTGACTTGTTAATTCACGATCCGAAGTACCTACTACATCATTTGCATAGATACCATGTGCACCTGTTTGAACCAGAGCTGGTGTATTTGGCATAACGCGAACAATTCGATCGCTATCAATTAAATTTGATATCGTTTGAATTTCAGCACCAGCAATAATTGAAATAACCAATTTATCTGATAACAGACCTTTCAACGGACGTAAAACAGTCGCTAAAACTTGCGGTTTTACCGCCAGCACAACAACATCAGCATTTTTAATCGCAGCCACGTTATCTTGTGTTACGTGGACTTCTTTCTCTTGCAATAATTGACGGATCTGCTCAACAGGATCTGAAACAGTAATACGTGTCGGTGGTAAACCTCTTGAAATGAGCCCGCCAATTAAAGCTTGGGCCATATTACCGCCACCAATAAAACAGATATTACAATTTACTGCACTTGCCATAACCATATTCGCCATTTACCAGATTACAAGAATGAGAAATTAAATCTGGTTGCCATCCTCCTTGCTCACAATACGGAGACTGAGCCAACCAAAATCCTTTCGGTGTAAAAACCCCAAGCATAACATTATCTATGACTAATATTTGAATTGTATGACGAAGCCAAGGCAAAATATGTGCTTCTTGAATTGCTTTTTTTAATGGCCATTGGCCAACACGACCATATAAATGGACTTTTTCTCCACCTTGGCGTCGAATTATTGTCAATTTTTTATTTAATAAAGATGGAGCCAAACCGATATTTTTTTGTGTAATCTGAAAATTTCCTGAAGCGTAATGCACTATTTGCCCCATTTGGAAATGATGCTCTGACTCAGCATCAACTGGAGTTAATGTTTCAGCAAGAAAAGTTTGCTTACTCAATCTATAAAGATGATTTTGATAACGGACATAGTAAAACTGGTTCCACTGTAACGCTGCTTGTGAGTCAGACTTTGAATCAATCACTTCATTTTTTAAGCGCTCAACCATTTCAAATGCAGGGCGATATTGTCCATCGCCTTTCATCCAAACTGAAAGCAACTGGCGCTGACGGGCAGCCGATAAATCTAAGAGTTTAGTTAAGTCTAAACACTCAGCAGTACCACAATGCTTTAAATCGACTTTCAAAACTTCTTCTAAAATTTCAGAAGCATCTTGCATCAAATAGCTGGTTCGGCTCAATGCTTGCTGCATTTTAGGAAATCGGTTTTGTAATAATGGCCAAAGTTCCTCACGTGACCACGCTCGATCATAATGAATATCATAATTTGTAGGATCATCTACATATTCAATCTCAAGCTGAGTAGTCCATTCGACAATTTGCTCACGTGATAAATCTAAAAAAGGGCGCCAAATCGTCATATCTTCACGGTAATCGATAGACTGCATAGCAGCCAATCCATCAACACCTGCACCCGATAATAACCGTAACATTACTGTCTCAGCTTGGTCTTGCTGATGATGAGCGAGCACTAAAGTTTCATGAGCTTGCAAATGTTGTCGATAAGCTTGATAACGCACCTGACGTGCTTGAGCTTCCAAATTACCGTCAGCAACTTGAACTTTTTGAATAATATAAGGAATATCTAAACGAGTAGCTTGTTTAGCAACGAGCTCCCCCCATTCTGCACTTTTTGATTGCAGTTGATGGTCAATATAGATTGTTCTAATTTTTTGAGGAAAAATTTGAGACATTAAATGTAGTAGCAGCATTGAATCCATGCCGCCACTACATCCAATTAGAAAAGAACTACTTTCCGAAAAATGTTGAGCTTGCTTTAAGACATTATGCCTAAATTTGCGCTGCCAAACTTCATTAAACGTTGATAACGTTCTTCGCATCGTTCATTTGCATCCATTGGTAGCAATTCATCCAAAGCTTGCTTTAAAACTACTTTTAGGTTTTGCATTACTTGCTCAGGGTCTAAATGTGCCCCTTCGCCTTCATCTACTACATATTCAACAATACCTAGAGATTGTAATTTGTCTGCTGTCAAACCTAAGGCTTCGCTTGCTTGAGCCGCTTTTTCAGCAGTTTTCCACAAAATAGATGCACAACCTTCTGGTGAAATCACAGAATAGATACTGTGCGACAACATAATTACTCTGTCAGCAACACCAATACCTAAAGCACCACCAGAACCACCTTCACCCAGTACTGTTGCAACAACAGGAACTTTCAAACTTGAAAGTTGAGCAAGGCTAGTTGCAATCGCTTCGGCTTGTCCACGCTCTTCAGCACCAACACCTGGGTAAGCACCCATAGTATCAATAAACGTGAAGACAGGAAGATTAAAACGCTCAGCCATATCTAATAGGCGTTGAGATTTACGGTAACCTTCAGGGTTAGCCATGCCAAAGTTATGCTTTAATTTTTCACGGGTACTACGACCACGGTGTTGTCCAATGACCATCACAGGTTGACCGTCAAAACGAGCAAGACCACCTACCATCGCACCATCGTCACCAAACAAACGATCACCATGCAAGGCGTCAAACTCTGTAAAGATTTCACCGACATAATCTAGAAATTGCGGACGTTCAGGATGACGTGCAATTTGAACCGTTGTCCAAGCTTTGGACTGAGTAGATTTTTTCATAGGTCGAATATTATCCCTTTAATCGATAAATTTTTCCGACTGAATATTCAATTCAATGTCCCAATGCTTAAACTGCTCTTGCTCATCATGCAAGTCGGCAACTAACAATGGCCATTGTTTGGCATCACCAGAAACACTAAGCTGCCATTGTTGATCATTTATGATGGTCAGTTCAATGGCAGGAAGCATCTGATCACTTCGACTATGGTTGAGTAAAACTGCTAGGCGAAGTAATAAACATAGATAAAGTAATTTATGTCCACCAGCCTTCAAAATCTCATTTTTCACATCATTTCGCAATTTACGACGATGATGAGCAACTAAATGTGAAAGATGATTTTGATCAATTTGCGAGAAGCCAGGAATATCAGAATGCTGTAATAAATAAGCACCATGGCGATGATAACCACCATGACTAATTGCTAAACCAATTTCATGCAAATAAGCTGATCGACGCAGTAAGTCACTGTCTTCACTCGTTAAATTCAGTAGACCAGCAACACCATCGAATAGTTGTTGTGCTGTTTTTACGACGCGTTCAGCTTGTTTAGGATCTGCATTATAACGGCCCATTAGAGCTTGTACACTGCGGTCGCGGATATCTTCATGTTTAAATCGACCTAATAGGTCATACATAACACCTTCGCGTAATGCACCATCAGAATATGCCAAACGATCAATTTCTAGAACTTCAAAAACTGCGTACAAAATTGCCAATCCGGCTGGCAAAACTGCTCGTCGATCTTCTCTTAAACCTTCAAAATCAATTTCTGAAACATTTTTAAACTTAAGTAATTTATCTTTGAGTTTGTATAACCCTTCTCGAGTTACATTTTCTTGCTCATCACTTAAGCCCATATTAACCATAATTTGGCGGCAGGCTTTAATCGTTCCACTCGAACCAACGACAGTATCCCATCCTTCCATTTTATAAGTGGTCGCAATAGCAGAAAGTTCTTTACGGGCAGCAACTACAGCCTTATCAAATGATTTCTGAGTAATTTCCCCATCAGAAAAGTAGGCTGTTGTATAGGCCACACAACCCATTTGTAATGACTCTGTGTAAATAGGTTCGAACTCTTCACCGATAATGAATTCGGTAGAACCACCACCAATATCAACAACTAAGCGACGTCCACCATTGGCCATGGTATGCGACACACCCAAATAGATCAGACGAGCTTCTTCTCGTCCTGCAATAATTTCAATAGGTTTAGGTAAAATTTCTGCAGCTTTTTGAATAAATTCATGACCATTTTTTGCCTGACGCAAAGCATTAGTAGCCACAATTCGTAAACGATTAGGTTGAACAGAACTCAATCTTCCAACAAAACGAGCTAGACATGCCAAACCACGCTGCTGAGCTGCTTCTGTTAAATTTTTATTCTCATCTAAACCAGCTGCAAGCTGTACTTTTTCTGACATCGAAGCAACTTTTTTAACTTCACCATGATCTACCCGTGCAATTGCAAGGTGAAAACTGTTCGACCCCATATCTATGGCGGCAAGTAATTCTTCATCAATCAGAAAGTCAGACATTATTGAACTAAACCCATAACAATTCACGCCTAGAGTAATTCACAAGAATGCAATTGAAAAGCCATTTTCATCAACAATTAGTTGTGATTTATATTTTTCTATTTATGAGGATGATTGTACAAGTCGATGGTGAATATCGTGAGCATCCATTAGACAAATTTAGTTAAGCCTTGAATAATAGCATCAAACCCTTACATTGAACTAAGTAGCTATGTAATACTGATAGAGATAATTTTCTCCTATAGTGATAGCACTTTTTTCTAAAAATTGGAGCCGTACCATGTCTGCGACTATTGTAAATACAACTGATGACAACTTCCAAGCAGATGTTCTAGACGCTGAAACACCTGTACTTGTTGATTTCTGGGCAGGTTGGTGTGCACCTTGTAAAGCGATTGCACCTGTTCTTGAAGATCTTTCAAGTGAATATGCTGGTAAAGTAAAAATTGTTAAGGTTGATGTGACTTCTTGCGAAGATATTGCGGTGAAATACAATATCCGTAATATTCCTGCATTATTACTTTTCAAAAATGGTGAAGTCGTAGCTCAACAAATTGGTGCTGTGCCTCGCTCTAAACTTGTTAGCTTTATTGATGAAAATGTTTAAGTCAAAATGCTAAGAATGAAAATACGCTATACTTTTTTATAGCGTATTTTTTTCGGCTATAAATTGACAAATTAACTCAGCTGGCTTATATTGCATGCTCAAGAGGCACTGAAGGGAATCATCTTCGTCCGGCTTCTTACAAGACACAAACATAAAGATCGCCACTCGGCAACAGAAATTGTTTTTTCACATTTTTCTTCGAAACAATCAATCAGACTTCTGAATTGTTATTGTGTAAATACAATTGCGATAATCTTTTTTGTATGCGAGCGATTTTTCTTCTTTTAAACCACACTCTACTCTTTCCTAATTCTGACCCTTATGAATTTAACTGAACTCAAGAAAAAACCAATTGGTGAATTAATTAAAATTGCTGAATTTATGGGCCTGGAAGGTATGGCTCGTAACCGAAAGCAAGATATTATCTTTGCCATTTTGAAACGCCATGCGATGAATGGCGAAGAAATTTTTGGTGATGGCGTTCTTGAAATTCTCTCTGATGGTTTTGGTTTTTTGCGATCTGCCGCAGGTTCGTATTTAGCAGGTCCGGATGATATTTATGTGAGCCCCTCACAAATCCGACGCTTTAACTTGCGTACAGGTGATACCATCACAGGTACTATTCGCCCTCCAAAAGAAGGTGAGCGTTATTTTGCGTTGCTCAAAGTTAACCAGATTAACTATGACACGCCAGAAAATTCTCGAAATAAAATTCTATTTGAAAACTTAACCCCTCTTTTCCCAACCGAACAATTGGTTATGGAACTAGGTAATGGTACGACAGAAGACTTAACTGCTCGTGTTGTTGATTTAGTTGCACCAATTGGTAAAGGTCAACGTTCTATTATTGTTGCACCGCCAAAAGCGGGTAAAACAATGTTACTTCAAAATATTGCTCAATCTATTGTTAGAAACAATCCTGAAGTATTCCTGATTGTTTTATTAATTGACGAGCGTCCAGAAGAAGTAACCGAAATGGAACGTACTGTTCGCGGTGAAGTGATTGCTTCAACATTCGATGAAGCGCCTGCTCGCCACGTACAAGTTGCAGAAATGGTTATTGAAAAAGCAAAACGTCTTGTTGAGCATAAAAAAGACGTTGTGATTTTGCTTGACTCTATTACCCGTTTAGCCCGTGCATATAACACGGTCATTCCTTCATCAGGTAAAGTATTAACTGGTGGTGTAGATGCTCATGCCTTAGAGCGCCCTAAACGTTTCTTCGGTGCTGCACGTAATATTGAAGAAGGCGGATCTCTTACGATCATCTCAACTGCTCTGATTGAAACGGGCAGTAAAATGGATGACGTAATTTATGAAGAATTCAAAGGTACAGGTAACCAAGAGATTACTCTTGATCGCCGTATTGCTGAAAAACGCGTCTTCCCTGCCATGAATATTAAGAAATCTGGTACCCGTCGTGAAGAGCGTTTAATGGATGATGATAACTTACGTAAAGTATGGATCCTCCGCAAGCTTCTTCATCCTATGGATGAGTTAGCGGCAATGGAATTCTTACTTGATCGTATGAAAGAAACCAAAACAAATGATGATTTCTTCGATCAAATGAAACGTAAAGCTTCAACTTAATCGATTAATCTTCAATAAAAAGCCACTCAAAAGAGTGGCTTTTTATTTGGTTGACAAGCTTTACACAAAAATACATTTTGCAGTTTTTTATGTAAAATTATTTATAAGCTTTTGATAATAAATATTTTTGAATTAAAAAAATTAAGCTTTTTAGTAGCTTAACCCTACCTTTCCCAATACACTCGGGCTGATTGATTGTTTTTTTCTGTTAAAAAACAGACTGTTTTTCTCTTTTTCATACGTTTTTTTGACAGATGGCAGTAGTATTTAAGCATTTGCAGTGATAGCATAGCGGCAGACCAGTTAGACTGCTCCATGCGTTGTTACCTAGCTACGTTTTAGGAATAATAAAAGCAAAACAGTCCAACTTAGGTTTTTTTAATCTCAAATCTTTTTTGTGAGAGTGATGCCATGTTATTCAAAAAATTTGCTGTTGCTGCTGCTGTTGCTGCTACTTTAGCTTTCGTTGGTTGTTCTAAGAAAGAAGAAGCTCCTGCTGCTGCTTCTGAAGCTGTAGCTGCTGCTTCTGAAGCTACTACTGCTGCTTCTGAAGCTGCTGTAGCTGTTGATGCTGCTGCTTCTGACGTTGCTGCTGCTGCTTCTGACGTTGCTGCTTCTGCTTCTGACGCTGCTGCTTCTGCTGCACACTAATCTATTCTATAATCTAGATTAGAAAAAAGAGGACATAATGTCCTCTTTTTTTATACTTAAATTTTCTAAACTTTAATAACCAACTTTCTTAATACATTAAAATAAAATGATGCTACCTTCTCAATATTAATTAAATTAGTCTAAAATTTTCAAAATATAAGTAAAAAAAAGCAGATCAATCGATCTGCTCATTTCCAACGCGTTGTCTAAACTTTTGACCTGCTCTAAAGGTCACTACACGGCGAGCAGAAATTGGAATTTCTTCACCTGTTTTAGGATTACGTCCTGGACGTTCGCGTTTATCTCTTAACTCGAAATTACCAAAACCAGAGAGCTTAACCTGTTCTCCTGCAATAAGTGCTTGGCTAATTTCGTCGAAGAACAACTCGACCATTTGTTTTGCTTCACGGCGATTTAAGCTGGTTAACTCACTTAAATGATCAGCCATGTCTGCTTTAGTTAATGCTGTCATGAGGCCCTCAATGTCGCTTGATAAGTGTTTTCTAACACTTGGATAATATTGTCCATACCAGATTTAATTTCAGCATCTTCAAGCGTACGTGAAGGATGTTGCCATAATAGTGCAAACGCTAATGAGCGCTTACCATCTTCGACACCCTGCCCCGTATACACATCGAATAACCATGTAGAGTCTAAAAGCTCTCCACCAGTTTGTTCGATTAACTGCTGAATATCTCTAACATTTATATTATCAGAGATTAAAAGCGCAATATCACGTCTAACCGAAGGAAAACGTGATAATTCTGTAAAATTAGATACATAAGATTGCAAAACCTCTGTTTGATCAAGTTCAGCAACCCAAGTTGTGCTTAAATCAAGCTCATTTTCTAGAGATGGATGCAAACGGCCCAAGTAACCAATTGATTTACCTTCCACTAAAATTTCAGCCGATTGCCCTGGATGTAACCACGCACGTTCTGAACGAACATATTCAACACTTACACGACCAGCAGCTAAAATCTCTTCAATCTCACCTTTGAAATCAAAGAAATCCATTGGTTGAGGCTTAACATGCCATGATTCTGGCTCTTTTGAGCCTACCGCAACTAGAGCCAAAGTAGGAGTCTGTTGTAAGTCTTCAATGCTCTTAGCGTTTTGATAATCAAAACGAAGCCCGAACTCAAAGAAGCGAACACGACTTTGCTGACGGTTAAGATTATATTGTACGCAAGGAATTAAACTAGAAAGTAAAGTACTGCGCATTGCAGCCAAATCACTTGAAATTGGATTTGCCAGCATCAAAGGCTTAACTTTAGGATTTAATTGCTTTTCAAGTTTCGCATCAGCAAAGCTAAAGCTAATAGCTTCTTGATAACCTAAAGTCACGATCGTTTGACGCAGCTCAGTCAGTTCAAAGCGATCTTGGTATGTAGCAAATTTAACATCCATGCTTGGTAAGCTAATCTGGATATTGTCATAGCCATCAATACGCGCTACTTCTTCAATTAAGTCTTGATAAATAGCCATATCGTAACGATGTGATGGTGGTATTACACTCCACTCACTTTCAGCCTTAACCGTTACCTTACAACCTAGTCGAGTTAAAGCATCTGCAATGAACTCACCCTCGACTTGATATCCCAATAATTGGTCTACCTGAGCTTGTTTCAGTTCAATTGCTTCACGCTTAGGCAGTAGATCAGTTTTTTCAGCTATAGTAATTGGACCAAACTCGCCGCCTGCTAACTGTTGAATAAGCTGAGAAGCACGATTCATGGCAATTAAAGGCAATTCGAAATCTACACCACGTTCATAACGCTGCGAAGAATCTGTATGCAAACCAAAACGACGAGCGCGACCAGCAATAGCAAGTGGAGCGAAGAAAGCACTTTCTAGGAAAATATCAGTCGTATCATCGGTTACACTTGATGCTAAACCACCCATAATTCCAGCAATTGCCAGAGCTTTCTGGTCATCAGCAATCACCATTATATCTTCTTGCAACTCAACTTCTTGATCATTCAGAAGTTGTAGTTTTTCTTGTTGTGTTGCTTGACGAACATGTACAGTCCCTTCGATTTTAGACAAATCGAATGCGTGCATTGGTTGACCCAATTCCATTAAGACATAGTTGGTCACATCAACCAAAATACTATGAGTACGGATTCCTGAACGTGATAAAGCTTGTTCCATCCACTCAGGAGTAGCAGCTTTTACATTAACGTTTTTAACTACACGCCCTAGATAACGCGGAGCACCTTCAGTACTGATAACTACTTTTTTCTCATCAGCAATAGTGGCATCAACCGAGTTAATTACAGGCTCATTCATTTGTAGCTTATTAATAACTGCAATTTCACGAGCAATACCACGAATACTAAAACAGTCACCACGGTTTGGCGTAATACTGATATCAATGACATTATCGTCAAGTTTAAGGTATTCGCGGATATTTACTCCTACTGGAGCATCCGCTGGTAGTTCGAGCAAACCATCGATTTTATCTTCAAGATCAATCTCAGAAGCACCACAAAGCATACCTTGTGACTCAACTCCACGAAGTTTACCTTTTTTGATTTTAAAATCGCCAGGCAATACAGCCCCAATAGTTGCAACTGGAGCTTTCATTCCAACACGAACGTTCGGTGCGCCACACACAATTTGTAAAGGCTCACCTGAACCAATATTAATTGTTGTTACACGCAGACGGTCCGCGTCAGGATGCTGCTCAACAGTGAGCACTTCACCAATTACAACGCCAGTAAATGGTTTAGCCACAGGTGCCAATTCATCAACTTCAAGACCAAGCATCGTCAACTGATCAGATAATGTATCACTATCAATTGCCGGATTAACCCATGTACGTAGCCAATTTTCGCTAATCTTCATCTTTATAAACCTTTTTTAATCCTGAAAAACTGTTAGGCAAATTGGCGTAAGAAACGCACATCATTTTGATAGAACATACGCAAGTCATTAATGCCATAACGCAACATAGCAAAGCGCTCTACCCCTAAACCAAAAGCAAAGCCTTTGTATTTATCAGGATCAATACCCGCAGCACTTAATACATTTGGATGTACCATGCCACAGCCTAAAACCTCTAACCAACGGCCACGTTCATCCATAATATCTACCTCTGCACTTGGTTCAGTAAACGGGAAATATGATGGACGGAAACGTACCTTTAAATCTTTTTCAAAAAATTCATTCAGCAGGTTAATTAATAAACCTTTTAATTCAGCAAAGCTGGTGTTCTCAGCAACGTATAAACCTTCGATCTGATGGAACATTGGCGAATGCGTCTGATCCGAGTCACAACGATAAACACGCCCAGGACATACAATACGAATTGGCGGCTCACTTGTTTCCATTGTACGAATCTGTACACCAGACGTGTGCGTACGCAGTAAATGAGTGGCATCAAAATAGAAAGTATCGTGCATAGCACGCGCTGGATGGTGACCAGGAATATTTAATGCTTCAAAATTGTGATAGTCATCTTCAACTTCTGGACCAGTCGCAACTGTAAAACCAGCTTTAGTGAAGAACTGACAAATTCTTTCTTGTACTTGAGTAACAGGGTGAACTGTTCCAACGCGTTGACCGCGGCCTGGCAAAGTAATATCAATCGTTTCACTTGCTAGTTTTTGCTCAAGTGCTGCTTGTTGTAATGCCGCTTGACGTTCTGTTAAAGCAGTATTAATTGTTTCTCGAACAGCATGAATCGCAGCACCTTGTACTTTGCGTTCTTCAGGGTCCATTTTCCCTAATGCTTTCGATTGTTCTGCAAGCTGGCTTTTTTTCCCTGTAAATTGCACACGCACCTGATCAAGTGCAACAAGGTCTTGAGCTGCTGCAATGGCAGCAAGCGCTTCTGTGGTCAGGGCTTCCAGTGACATATTAACTCTCAAAGCAACAAATTAAAAAAAATATAATAAAACACTGCATTCTAACAGTTTTTCATCAGATTGATGAAGTTTATCCATCATGAAAAATGTATTAGGCAACAAAAAGATAAAACGTATAAGATAATAGCATCGTCAATGAGATCAACTATTATGGCGCTCAATCAAATTTGGAAACAACAACTTACGCTTGTGACGTATGGTAATGAATACCTCCGCCAGAATTTAAGCTTTAACCAATGGCGACAACATCATATTTTTGATCACCATAGTTTTCAATTTCGTGACTTAGCTTCTCAGCATTTGCTTGCCCAACACTTTCAAGTTTGGTTAGAAGCTTTAAAAAAACAAGGTACCACTCAGCTTAGCTTACATCTATCAAGCCTTCTTAATGAAGAGCAAAATCCAAACAGCAATGTTGAGCTTTTACCTTATACTCATTTTATTGTGAGCCATGAAAATAATAAGAAATTTGCATGGATTTTCGGCCATGAACTTGCTGAATGGTATAACAATGATAATGAGTTTGAAGCCCCTCCTTCACAAACCTGCGAACTTCGTTTAGAAACTTTCTGGCGTTTTGAACTAACTGAAAAATTATCAAAAAAAATTGAAGCAGATTTAAAAAATCCGCCATGGCAAGAAATAGCGGACTTCATGGATAGTGAATTATTTCGTAGTAAATATGCAGCAGGTTTTGAGGAACCAGAATTTCAAAAAGCTTATTTTGATGGTACAAACATCACAAGCCAAGAACCAAGACTTGCTTTAATTCCAGAGAATTATCCTGCAGATTATGCTCACCAGCTTTTATCTCGTACTCAAGCATTAACCAACTATTTAGAACAAAAGAAGCGACTTGCAAATGATCCTTTAGGAGAAGAGCTAGACCAAGAACAACTCATTAATTTAAGAAATTTCATGCAAAAAACTGATGATTTGTTTGCCAAGCTTATTGTTAAGACTGCTAATCACTACCAAACAGCTCAAATAATTC